>ERZ773193.553-NODE-553-length-57078-cov-9.560686_pt1 | contig 57078 bp, 57 predicted proteins | sample MGYA00511110_ERZ773193 | MGnify/ENA primary metagenome ERZ773193 (study PRJEB29015, sample SAMEA2737784) | human gut metagenome | biome: human gut; feature: human-associated habitat; material: faeces | place: China | collected 2012 ... | reverse complement strand
CCTCATCCGCTTCGCTGCGCTCAGCACCTTCCCCTCAAGGGGAAGGCATGAGGGAGCAACAGGTTTGGTGGGAAATATACTTGTCTACTCGCACTATCACATATGAAAAGCCGCGCGGGGCGCGGCTTTTTTGTTATTTCGGCGGGCGCACCTTTTGCTGATGTTCGGCGCGGCGCTGTTTGTTGTGCTGGATCGTCAGCAACACATAGCCGCCGCACAGCAGCATCAAAATCACAAACCCGCCCCAAAACCAGCGGGAAGAGAAAAACCGCCCCACACAATACCACACAAACAGCCATTGGTTGCGAGAGAGGGTCTGGTCAGCGACCAGATCACATTCCGCCAGCTTTTGGCCGTCCGGCGTATAAAACGCGGCCTTGCCGCACACCTGCCCCTTGCTGACCGGGGCGTTGATGACCTCCGGAATATCGGTGGCTTTCACCACCACCGTGGACAGATCCAGCGCATCCGGCAAAATCGCCATCACATCCTCTTTGGGAACCAGCTGCACCCGATCCTGATCCCAGCACAGCCGCACCTTCAAGTCGGCGATGGGGTCATTTTTCGAGCGGATGGTGCCCAGCGAAAAATTGCGGAACGCCCATTGAAACAGCGTTTTGGCATCGGTGAAATGCGCGTTACCGGATTTGTTGGAAGCCCCCATCACCACCGCCATATATTCGTATCCGTTGCTGCGGGCGACCGCCGCCACGCTGGAACCGTCGGTATCGCTGGAACCGGCACGCCCCATCACCGCCGAACCGTAATACGAATCGGTGGATTCCCGCAGCAGATTGTTGGAGCTGGGCAGCGTGATCTCGCTGCCTTTTTTAGGCTTGGCGGTGTAATAGGACAGCGCCATCATCGCTTCCAGATCGCTGTCGCCCATCGCGTAGCGCAGGATGCGATAGGTGTCCATCGCGGTGGATACCTGACCGCTGGCATCCAGCCCGGTCACATTTTTGAAGGTGGTGTCGGTGCAGCCGACTTCGCCGCTCGCCAGCTCGTTCATGCGCTGCACAAACGCCTGCTCGCTGCCCGCCAGCGAAAACGCCAGTGTTTCCACCACATCGCCCGCCGGCTGCAGCAGCGCCATGGTCAGCAGGTCGCGCAGCGTCCACACATCGCCGGTTTCCATCCCGGCGGTCGGGATCCCGGTGCCGGTGATCTGTGCAAAACAGGCGCTGGTATAGGTGCCGGTGCCGGTGTCCAGATCCAGATGCTTTTCCGCCATCAGCGCCTTGGCGGTGATGCCCGCCATGATGCGCACCATACCACCCGGCGCGAGCTTTTGGTCGGTGCCTTTGGCATAAACCACCGTATCCTGCTCGGCGGAAGCCCCCAAATAGACCACCATCGCCGCCCGCGCGGACACTGAGGTGCCTTTGGGCAGCTCAAACGAGCTGGTTTGCAGCGCGGCGGCGGACGGCGCCACCAGCGTCAGACATACCAGCAAGCTCATCAGCAGGGATACCACACGCATTTTTTTCATAGCTATCTCCCTATATCCTCGATCCACCCCATCCGCATATCCGGTCAGTCATCCTCCGGATACACCAAGGTGGTATGATCGCATATCTCTTGTATTTTGTCCCGCAGCGCCACAAAATCCGCAAAGCCGTCCGGCTTTTGCCGCGGGTTGCGCAGCAGCGCCGCAGGGTGGAAGGTGCCCATAAACCAGATGCCGCCTTTTTCGGTGAATTCACCGTGCTGGCGGGTCACCTTAAAGTTCGGGTCGATCAGACGGCACGCCGCGATCCGTCCCAAACAGACGATGATCTTGGGGCGCAGCAGCGCGGTCTGTTCCCGCAAAAAGCCGATACAGGCTTCCTGCTCGGCGGGCTGGGGATCGCGGTTGTGCGGCGGGCGGCATTTCACCATGTTGGCGATATAGATGTTGTGCGCGCGGGACAGTCCCACCGCCGCCAGCATTTGATCCAGCAGCTTGCCGCCGCGCCCGACAAAGGGTTCGCCCTGCAGATCCTCGTTTTCACCGGGGCCTTCACCCACAAACAGCACTTCCGCCTGACGATTGCCCACGCCGAACACGACATTGGTGCGGGTGGCGGCCAATTCGCAGCCGGTGCAGCTTTGGCAGCGCGTTTCCAGCGCTTCCCATTGTTCCTGTGACATTTCCGTCGCCTCCCGCATATATTTCTATTTCTCTATATTACCATATTCCCCCTTGAAAAGACAAGACAAAAGCGCTACAATAGATACAGAAATTTTGGGGCGCCGCCCCTTACAAAAGCAAAAGGATGTGTCTGTATGGAAAAAACCGTTTTGGTCGAAACCTCGGCCCGCCATGTGCATGTGACCCAGCAGGATCTGGAAACGCTGTTTGGCAAGGGGTATGAGCTGACCGTCAAGAAAATGCTGTCCCAGCCGGGCCAGTTCGCCAGCAACGAGCGGGTGGATGTGGTCGGCCCCAAAAAGACGCTGACCGGCGTGTCCATTCTGGGTCCGGTGCGTCCGGAAACGCAGGTGGAGCTGTCGCTGACCGACGCGCGTTCCATCGGTGTGACCGCGCCGATCCGCGAATCGGGTGATATTGCCGGTTCCGGTGCATGTAAGCTGGTGGGTCCCTGCGGCGAAGTGGAGCTGGCGCAGGGCGTGATCGCCGCCAAACGGCATATCCACATGACTCCCGCCGACGCGGAAGCGTTTGGCGTGCAGGACAAACAGGAAGTGGATGTGCGCATCCAATCCAACGGTCGCGCGCTGACCTTCAGCGATGTGGTGGTGCGGGTGAAACCCAGCTTTGCGCTGGCGATGCACATCGACACCGATGAATCCAACGCCGCTTGTGCCGCTCCCGGCACCATGGGCGAGGTTATTGTGAAATAAGCTTTTCCGATCATCTGACACGAAAAAAGCCGTCCGACATATTGTCGGGCGGCTTTTTGGCATATATGCCCGCCCGCGCGCATATCGTGAAAAAAGCGCGCCGGTTTCGTCCCGAAAACGGAAAAAACCGCCACATAAACGCGAAACCGACACAAAAACCCACCATCAGCCCGCCGCGTTTGACAAAACCGCCCGCCGCGCGGCGTGTATACTCAAAATAGATCATGAGAAAGTGGCGGTGGAGAATCGTGAAACAACAGGCGTATGTCGGCGCCGGACGGCCGCTGACCGGGCAGACAGAGGAAAAACGCGGCGCGCTGCCCCGGCAGATCGCGCTGGCGGCGTTGTGGGCGGCGGTCGGATTTGTGGTGCCGGGCGCAGTGGTATACGGCGGCATGGCACCGTTTGGGGTGAGCGTGGCGGCGGCCGCCACCGGACCGGGCGGCGCATTGGTGTATTTGCTGACAGCAGTGGGGTATCTCGCAGCGCGGGGGGTGGTGTTCCCGCTGCGGTATCTGGCGGCGCTGTTGGCGGTGGCGGGCATCAAATGGGCGCTGGCGGGGCTGAAACGGCTGACCGAAGCGGTGTGGTTTGCGCCGGTGTTGGCGGCGCTCGCCACCGGCTGCACCGGGCTCGCGATCACCATGAGCAACGGTACCGATCTGTACAGCCTGCTGGTGGTGTTGGCGGAAAGCATGGCAGCAGGCGGGTTTACCTATTTTGCTGCCACCGCCATGCAGCTGACGATACAGGGGCAGCGCGACAGTGTGCTGACCGCGCAGGAACAGATCAGCGTAGTACTGGTCGGGGCGGTGGTGCTGATGGCGCTGTCCGGCTTTGAGCTGTCCGGCATTTCGCCGGGGCGGATCGCGGCGATCGTCGCGATTTTGCTGATGGCGCGCAGCGGCAAGGAGCAAGGCGGCAGCATGGCGGGCATCATTTTGGGTATTACCATGCTGCTGGCGGACCCCGCCCATACCTATCTGGCGGGGGCGTTCGCGTTCGGCGGGCTGCTGGCGGGCATTTTTTCCCGCTTTGGACGCATCGCGACGGCAGCAGCGTTTTTGATCTCCGGTGTGGTGGTGGCGATGAACGCCGGCACCCGTTTGCCCGCCGTCATCAGCCTGTACGAAGTGGTGGCGGGGTGCGTGCTGTTTGTGGCGATGCCGCCCTCGCTGGATCGCAAGATCAACGCCTTTTTTGTGCACGCGCGCAGTGTGCCGGCGGTGGAAGGGCTGCGCCGGTCGGTGGTGATGCGGCTGGATTTCGCCTCGCAAGCGATGAACGAAGTGGCAGGCACGGTGGGGGCGGTGTCCAAAAAGCTGGCGGGGCTGAGCGCTCCCGATCTCGGCACCGTGTACCGGCTCGCCTCCAAAGAGGTGTGCCATTCCTGCGGGTTATGCGGGTTTTGCTGGGACGAGCATTTTTCGGATACCATGGCATCGCTCAACGATATGACCCCGTTTTTGCGGGATAACGGGCGGGTGGACCGGACACAGGTGACCGGACATCTGGCGCGCCATTGCAGCCGCACCGAGCAGTTGGTGCAACAGATCAACCGCGGTTATGTGGACTATCTGGTGCGGGAAAGTGCATGGCGGCGGCTGTCCGAAATTCAAAGCGTGGTGACCGACCAGTTCAGCGGAATGGCGGATCTGCTGGGAGAGCTGTCGGCGGATTTTTCCGCCGCCGAGCAGGTGGATGCCGAAGCCGCCGCGCGGGTCACGGCGGTGTGCGAGCAATGCGGCTTTACTGTGCGGGATGCGGTCTGCTTTATCGGGCGCGGCGGGCGCATGACGGTGGAAATTCTGGCAAGCGATGTGATGGCGCGGCTGGACGAGGGACGCTGGCACCAGGAGATCGAATCCGCTTGCGGGCGGGTGTTTGACCATCCGGCGGTGATGCGGATGGGGGATCATCTCAAGATCACCCTGTGCGAAAAGCCGCGCTATCGGGTGGAAGTGGGAGCGGCACAGCTGTGCTGTTCCGGTGAAAAGCTGTGCGGCGACGCTTATGACAGCTTTGAGGACGGCAGCGGGCGGCTGTTTGTGATCCTCAGCGACGGTATGGGCAGCGGCGGCCGCGCGGCGGTGGACGGCGCAATGGCATCGGGGCTAGCCACCCGGCTGATCCAGTCCGGATTGGGTGCGGACAGTGTGCTGCGGCTGGTGAATTCGGCGCTGATGGTGAAATCCGAAGACGAAAGCCTGTCCACGCTGGATATCGCCGCGGTGGATCTGTTCAGCGGGCGGTTGGAAAGTCTGAAAGCCGGGGCGGCGGCTTCGCTGCTGCGCAGCATGGGGCGGGTCTCCCGCATGGAGCAGGCATCGCTGCCCATCGGTATTTTGCGGGATGCGGCGTTTGCCCGCAGCCACGACACGCTGGTAAACGGCGATATTTTTCTGCTGATGAGCGATGGGGTGCTGACCAACGGCATCGGCTGGGTGGAAGAATGGCTGCGGGATTTCGATGACCGACAGGGCGGCATGAACCGCTTGGCGGAGGAGATCGCCGCCGAAGCCCGCCGCCGCCAGCAAAACGAGCGGGAGGACGACATTACCGTGATCGCGCTGCGGGTGCAAAAGCGCAAATAAGCGTGACTTGCAATTTGGACGCATTTCTGCTACCCTTATAGCCAGTACAAGGTTGTAAGGGGGCGCGCAGATGGCACGGTATCAGATAGCCGGATTGCAGGTGGAGATGGCACCGGCGTATCCGCTGCTGCAGCGACAGGCGGCGGCGTATGAACAGCCGAGCGACCAGCCGCCGGATATGACGCTGACCATATCCGACCGGCGGATGGCGCAAAAGCGGCATGATTTTCCGCATTTCAGCTGCGAAGATTGCGAATATTTCTTTTTGGGCAGCGATTTTTATACCCATCTGTTGGATTATCGCGGCTGTATGATCCACGCCTCCGCTGTGATGGTGGATGGGCAGGCATATCTGTTTTCCGCGCCTTGCGGCACCGGAAAATCCACCCATACCGGCTTGTGGCGGCAATATATGGGCGACCGCGCCGTGATTTTGAACGATGACAAACCGGCGGTGCGCCAGCAGGACGGGCAGCTGTGGGTTTACGGCACGCCCTTTTCCGGCAAATCCGATTTGAATGTGAACCGGCGTGCGCCGCTGAAAGCCATTTGTATGCTGGCGCAGGGGAGCGAGAACGTTATCCGGCGGTTGTCGCCGGGCGAGGCGATCCCGTTGTTGATGCAGCAAACGGTGCGCCCGGCTTCCGCCGATCGTATGGGCAGCTTGCTGATGCGGCTGGATGAGATTTTGCGCGCGGTGCCGGTGTTTCATATGGCGTGCACCATCAGCGAGGATGCGGTGCGCACCAGCTATGAAGCGATGTCCGGCCAGCCGTACGATCGGGTGAAGGCGTGATGAAGGGGTGGAACCGGCTGGTCGACAGCTTGCTGTTGCTGGCGGGGATGCACGCGGGTTGGCTGGTGAGTGGTCGTGGGCTGCCCTTTTGGGTGACCGGCGGCATCAGCTTTTTCACGATATTGGCGGCGCTGGCGGTAAATGTGCTGCCCAGCTGGCGTTGGCAACCCACCTTGCGGCTGACCGTGCTGGCGGACGGGGTGGAGCTGCTGCTGCAATTTTTGATCACCCTCAGTGTGAACGCGGTGCTGCTGGGCAGCACCGCGGTTTGCTGGTATCGGGGGCAGATGTCCGGCTGGCTGTGGGCATGGCAGGCACTGTGCGTGCTGGCAGGCGAAACGCTGCTGTTTTGGAACGGGATCGCGCGGGTGTATCTTACCAGCGTGCAGCTCGGCATCCGCTGGCGGGTGATCGGGGTGTTGCTGGGATGGGTGCCGATCGCGCATTTTTGGGCGCTGTCGCGTATGATGCGGATGGTCCAGCGCGAGGTGGATATGGAAACCCGCAAGCTGGAAACCGATACGCTGCGCGCCGCCGACGGCGTGTGCCGCACCCGCTATCCGGTGGTGCTGGTGCACGGTGTGTTTTTCCGCGATATGCGGCTGCTGTCTTATTGGGGACGCATTCCGCGAGCGTTGCTGGAAAACGGCGCCACGCTGTATTACGGCGAGCAGCAATCGGCGGCATCGGTGGCGGATTCCGGACAGGAGCTGGCGGCGCGGATTCGGCAGATCGTGGACACGACCGGATGCGAAAAGGTGAATGTGGTGGCACATTCCAAGGGCGGGCTGGACGCGCGCTACGCCATCAGCTGTCTGGGAATGGACGCGTATGTCGCGTCGCTCACCACCATCAACACGCCGCACCGCGGGTGCTTGTTCGCGGAATATCTGCTGAACAAAGCACCGGCCGGGCTGTTGCGCCGTGTCGCACATACCTATAACCGCGCGTTTCGGCGGCTGGGGGACGAGAACCCCGATTTTGTGAAGGCGGTCACCGATCTGACCAACAGCCGGTGCGCGGAGCTGAACGCGCTTATGCCGGATAAAGCGGGCGTGTATTATCAAAGTGTCGGGTCGCGGATGGCGCGGGCGCGCAGCGGCAAGTTCCCGCTGAATGTTGCCTATCCGATGGTTAAGCATTTCGACGGCGACAACGACGGGTTGGTGTCGGTGGAATCGGCCAAGTGGGGCGAACGGTTCACGCTGCTGTCGCCCGCCGGAAAGCGGGGCATCTCCCACGGGGATGTGATCGACCTCAACCGCGAAAACATCGACGGCTTTGATGTGCGCGAATTTTATGTGGAGCTGCTGCACGATCTGCAGCAGCGGGGATTGTAACGGGTCAGAAGCGGAGCAAAATGCCCGAAAAAGCTGCCAAAAAGCGCCCTTTGGGGGCGCTTTTTGATGTTTACAAAAAATTTCCTGTTGCAGCATGGCTTTTTGCTTGCAAAATGGGAAAAAATAGGTTACAATAACCCGGTAAAGAACCGTTATGTTTTTAACAATATCATATACGGAAAGGATGTCAGTATGAACTATCTCAACAAGAAAACCATCGAGGATATCGATGTGCAGGGCAAAAAGGTGCTCGTGCGCTGCGATTTCAATGTGCCGCTGGCCGACGGTGTGATCACCGACGACAAGCGCATCCGTGAGTCGATCCCCACCATCCGCTATCTGGTGGATCATGGCGCGGCGGTTATCCTGTGCTCGCATCTGGGTCGCCCGAAAGAGGACGACGAGGAATCCAAGAAAAAAGCGACTCTCGCTCCGGTTGCCAAACGGCTGGCTGAGCTGATGGGTCGTGAGGTGAAATTCACCACCGATATCGTGGGCGACGAAGCGCACGCGCTGGCGGCGGCTTTGAAACCCGGCGAGATTTTGGTGCTGGAGAATGTGCGTTTCTTCAAAGCCGAAACCAAAAACGATCCCGAATACGCGAAAGCGCTCGCTTCGATGGCGGACATCTTCGTCAACGATGCATTCGGTACGGCGCACCGCGCCCATGCCTCCACTGCCGGTGTGGCGGATTATCTGCCCGCGGTGTGCGGCTATCTGATCCAGAAAGAGATCACCATCATGGGCGGCGCGCTGGCGGATCCCAAACGTCCCTTCGTGGCAATTCTGGGCGGTGCCAAGGTGTCGGATAAGATTGGCGTTATCACCAACCTGATCGACAAAGTGGATACCCTGATCATCGGCGGCGCGATGGCGTACACCTTCAACGCAGCCAAAGGCAAGAAGATTGGCGATTCCAAGTTTGAAGAGGACAAGGTGGAGCTGGCGAAAGAGATTTTGGCGAAAGCCGAAGCCAAAGGCATCAACTTCCTGCTGCCGGTGGACAACGTGGCGGCGGATGCGTTTGATGTGAACGCCAACACCAAAGTGTTTGAAGGCGATATCGACGACGGCTGGATGGGTCTGGATATCGGCCCGAAAACGCAGGAGCTGTTTGCCAATGCGGTGAAAGATGCCGGCACGGTGGTTTGGAACGGCCCGATGGGCGTGTTCGAGATGGCTCCCTTTGCCAAAGGCACCATCGCGGTGGCGAAAGCGATCGCGGACAGCGATGCGATTTCCATCATCGGCGGCGGTGACTCCGCGGCGGCTGTGGAGCAGCTGGGCTTTGCCGACAAGATGACCCACATCTCTACCGGTGGCGGCGCGTCGCTGGAATTCCTGGAGGGCAAAGAGCTGCCGGGTATTGCGTGCCTGAACGAGAAATAATTCTAAATTGCAAGATAGGAAGTTGACGACTATGCGAAAATATGTCATTGCGGGCAACTGGAAAATGAACAAAACCCCGGCGCAGACAACGGCGCTGATCAACGAGCTGAAGCCCTTGGTCGCGGACGCGACCTGTGATGTGATCGTGGGTGTGCCGTTTGTGGATCTGCCGGCGGCGCTGGAAGCGACGGCGGGCAGCAACATCGGCGTGGCGGCGCAGAACTGCCACTGGGCGACCAGCGGCGCGTTCACCGGTGAGGTTTCGGCGGAGATGCTGAAAGAGATGGGTGTGGGCTATGTCATCATTGGTCATAGCGAGCGCCGCACCTACTTCGGCGATACCGATGTGACGGTGCAGCAGCGGGTGCGTGCCGCGCTGGATCAGGGCTTGACCGTGATCCTGTGCGTGGGCGAGTATCTGGAGCAGCGCGAGCAGGGCGTGACCGGCGAAGTGGTCGCGATGCAGACCAAGATCGCGCTGGGCGGTGTGTCGGCGGAGGAAATGAGCCGCATTATCATCGCGTACGAGCCGGTGTGGGCGATCGGTACCGGTCGCACCGCGACCGCCGAGCAGGCGAACGAGGTGTGCAAGCTGATTCGCGCCACCATCGCGGGGCTGTATGGCGACGCGATCGCGGACGCGGCGGTGATTCAGTACGGCGGTTCGATGAACGCGGGCAACGCGGCGCAGCTGCTGGCTCAGCCGGATGTAGACGGCGGTTTGATCGGCGGCGCTTCGCTGAAGGCTCCCGATTTCTCCACCATTGTGGCGGCTGCCAAACAGTAACCTTTCGGGGGAGCGTCGATCGGCGCTCCCCTTTCCATTTTTCAACCAAAGGAGCGATACTTTATGAAAAAACCCATGACTTTGATTATTATGGATGGCTTTGGGTTGAACCCGTCGGATTACGGCAACGCGATCCACGCGGCGCATACCCCCAACCTGACCCGTCTGTTTGCGGAAAATCCCTGCACCTCGATCGGCGCATCGGGAATGGACGTGGGCTTGCCGGACGGCCAGATGGGCAACAGCGAGGTGGGTCACACCAACATCGGCGCCGGTCGCGTGGTGTATCAGGAGCTGACCCGCATCACCAAAGCGATCGCGGACGACCAGCTCAAGGATAACGAAGCGCTGGTGAACGCGATGAACAACGCCAAAAAAGAGGGCGCGGCGCTGCATTTAATGGGTCTGCTGTCCAGCGGCGGTGTGCACAGCCACAACACCCACCTGTACGGCTTGCTGGAGCTGGCGAAAAAGATGGGCGTGCAGAATGTGTATGTCCACGGCTTTATGGACGGCCGCGATGTGCCCCCCACCTCCGGCAAGGAGTTTGTGGAGGAGCTGCAAGCCAAAATGCAGGAGATCGGCGTGGGTAAAATCGCGACCGTGATGGGTCGTTACTACGCGATGGATCGCGACAACCGCTGGGAGCGGGTGGGCAAAGCCTATGCCGCGATGGTGTACGGCGAGGGTGTGCAGAATCCCGATGCCGCCAAAGCGGTGGAGGATTCCTATGCCGCCGATGTGACCGACGAGTTTATCGTGCCGGTGGTGTGCGACAAAAACGGCGTGATCAAAGCGAACGATTCGGTGATCTGCTTCAACTTCCGCCCTGACCGCGCGCGGGAGATCACCCGCACGCTGGTGGACGAGGCGTTCGATGGCTTTGAGCGCAAAAACGGCTTCTTCCCGCTCACTTATGTGTGCATGACCCAGTACGACGCGACCATGCCGAATGTGCAGGTGGCGTTCCATCCGCAGTCGCTGCACAACACGCTGGGCGAATATATCAGTAAACAGGGCATGACTCAGCTGCGGATCGCGGAAACCGAAAAATACGCGCATGTGACCTTCTTCTTCAACGGCGGCGTGGAAGCCAAGTTCGAGGGCGAGGATCGCGACCTCATCAATTCGCCGAAGGTGGCGACCTACGACCTGCAACCGGAGATGAGCGCGTATCTTGTTTGCGACAAAGTGGTGGAGGAGATCCGCTCCGGCAAATACGATATGATCATTCTCAACTTCGCCAACTGCGATATGGTGGGTCACACCGGCGTGTTTGACGCGGCGGTCAAGGCTGTGCAGGCGGTGGACGAGTGCGTGGGCAAAGTGGTGGACGCGGTGCGCGAGATGAAGGGCACGGCGATCATCACCGCCGACCACGGCAACGCCGACAAGATGTACGAGCCGGACGGCTCGCCCTTTACGGCGCACACCACCAACCCGGTGCCGCTGTGCGTGGTGGGCTATGATTGCCAGCTGAAAGAGCAGGGCGGCAAGCTGGCGGACATTGCGCCGACCATGCTGCAGATCATGGGCCTGCCGAAGCCGGAGGAAATGACCGGCGAGAGCTTGATCAAATAAGAAATAGGCAGCAATAAAAAGCGAGTCGCATGACGCGGCTCGCTTTTTGCGTGGGAAAAGTCTGTTGTCATTCTGAGCGAAGCGAAGAATCTGAAAAGTGAGTGGCAGAGGCGAAAGATTCTTCGCCGTTCCCGCTCCTCAGAATGACACGGCGGTGGTGCGAAAAAATTTTTTTACGGGAAAATCAAGTTTTTGAAAATTCGGGTGTATATTATAAACCGACAAATATTTAAGGGGGACTGAAAAGTTGAGTTTGGAAAAGAACATTTGTGAAATTGTTGTAGAAGCGTTGGAGGAGTTTTATAAGCATGATCTGGATTTGCTAATAAAACCATATGAAATAACGATATCTGCAAAAATCGGGATGCATTTGCATAGTTTGCTAATCACTCGTGCGCAATTTGAAAGATTTCATGTGGACTGCGAATACTATCGTGCTGCTATGGACAAAAAAGTAGCTTCATCCAGCTGCCCACATGATACAATGCGACCGGATATTATAATTCACCATCGGGCGTTATTAGGGCAACGTTATGATAGCAGAGAAGATAATTTGTTGTTTTGTGAAGTAAAGATACATAACATTGATGAGAATGATGAACAAAAGATAGAGTGTGCACTTAATGAGTATCAGTATGTTTGGGGATTGTCCATCCATAACATTGACAAGCGAGGCGTTACCTTGCGATGGGTCCAGAAAGGGCAGAAAGCAGATGATAATGCATTAGACGTTGTATATCAATGGAACCCTAATAATAATAAGCTCGAAGTTAAGAGATAAATACAAACACCCCTGTTGATTTTATAAATCAACAGGGGTGTGGTGCTTTTTTTTATTTCTGGTTCTCTTCCAGCAGGTCGTCGAAGATGGCACCGGTGGAGCCGGAGGTGACATGCTGGGCATACCGGCGGGCATAACCGGACAGCTGTTTGACCGGCGGTTTCCATGCCGCTTTGCGCTGCGCCAGCGTGGCCTCGTCCACCAACAGCTCCAGCTTGCGGTTCGGGATGTCGATGGCGATGGTGTCGCCCTCTTCCACCAAGGCGATCAAGCCGCCCGCCGCCGCTTCCGGCGACACGTGACCGATGGACGCGCCGCGGGTCGCACCAGAGAACCGACCATCGGTGATCAGCGCAACGCTTTCGCCCAACCCCATGCCCGCGATCATCGAGGTGGGGGTGAGCATTTCGCGCATACCCGGACCGCCTTTGGGGCCTTCGTACCGAATCACGACCACATCGCCAGGGTGGATGTTGCCGGAGCCGATGGCTGCCGTCGCATCCTCTTCGCTGTCGAACACCCGCGCGGGACCGCTGTGCACCATCATTTCCGGCACCACCGCGCCCTGCTTGACCACGGCGCCTTCGGCAGCCAGATTGCCAAACAGGATCGCGATACCGCCGTCTTTGCGCAGCGGGGTTTCCAGCTTGTGGATGATCTCGCCGTCCGCGTCCGGCGCCGCGTCAATGCGCTCGCCCACTGTGCCGCTGACGGTCACCAGATCGCGATGGATCAATCCGCCTTTGTCCAGCTCTTTCAGCATCGCCTGGATGCCGCCGACTTCGTACAGGTCGGTGATGAACACCTGGCTGGCGGGGTTCAGCTTGCAGATTTGGGGCGTTTGGTGCCCGATCTCGTCAATTTTCTTCAGGTCGATGGGGCAGCCCGCCGCATACGAGATCGCGACGATATGCAGCACCGTGTTGGAGGAGCAGCCGATCGCCATATCCGCCCGCAGCGCGTTTTCAAACGCGGCGGGGGTCAGAATATCGCGCGGGCGAATGTCCTGTTCCAGCAGCTTGAGAATCTGCTCGCCGGTGTCTTTCGCCAAGCGGGTGCGCGCCGCATACACCGCCGGAATGGTACCGTTGCCCGGCAGCGCCATGCCGATCGCTTCGGTCAGGCAGTTCATCGAGTTGGCGGTGTACATACCCGAGCAGGAGCCGCAGGTGGGGCAGGCATCCTCTTCCAGACACGCCAGCTCGTGGTCGTCGATCTTGCCGGCGGCATGGCTGCCGACCGCTTCAAACATTTCGGACAAGCCCATCCGCACGCCCTTGTGTTTGCCGGGCAGCATCGGACCACCGCTGACAAAGATGGAGGGCAGATTCATGCGGCACGCCGCCAGCAGCATGCCGGGCACGATTTTGTCGCAGTTGGGGATAAACACCACCGCGTCAATGGGGTGGGCGGTGAGCATCACTTCGATGGAATCGGCGATCAGCTCGCGCGAACATAGCGAATATTTCATACCGGTGTGGTTCATCGCCAAACCGTCACACACGCCGATGGTGTAGAAGGTGAACGGCACGCCGCCTGCGTTGCGGATACCGTCTTCGACCGCGCGGGTAATGGTGTCCAGATGGACATGGCCGGGGATAAAGCCGTTTTTCGAGCTGACAACCGCGATAAACGGGCGTTTTTGTTCGCTTTCGGTCACACCCAGCGCGTTCAGCAGCGAACGGTGCGGTGCGCGCGAAGGTCCTTGTTTCATCAAATCACTGCGCATATGGATCCATCCTTTCAGTTTTGAGCCATCAGCTGCTCCAGCAGCCGACGGCATTGTTCATACGATTGGTTTTGTTTGGCGGTGCCGGTTGCGGGGCGCACGCCAATGTATAGCTCCTCGCTGACATCTTGGCGTCCGGGGTGCCAGCGCACATAGGTGTCGCCGTTGGACAGCGGAGCAAAAAAGCTGCTGCCGTCCTCCGAAAGCGAGGCGATCTTTTTGTCGTAATACGCCGGTTCGGCGGCGAAAAGCAGCACATCGCCGCTTGCCAGATGCGCCATAAAGGTGTTGTCGTTGGCGATCTTCTGGTTGGAATAGGCGATGCCCAGCGCCAGGTTTTCGATCAGCACCTCTACCTTGCCGTCGCCGTCCACATCCTCGCCGACCGCCGCCAGCTGGTCTTGCAGCGCCGTGACGGTTTCGGAGGTCAGCGGGTCGCCGGTGAGCAGCACCACTGTGTAATCCGGGTCGTCTTTGGTCACCATGGTGATCACCGCCAGAATAAGCAGCAATAGTACAAAGCCGCCGATCAGCAGATGCCATTTGTAGTGGTACCATAAATTTTCAAAAAAGCCGGTTTTCTTTTCCGGTGGGGGCGGGGGGGCTTTCAGCTCCTCCGGATCCACCCCGATCAGATACCGTTCCCGCGCCATAGGCGGTCACCTCCCGGAAGTGCGGTTGTCAGCAGTCGGGTCACCGCTGTACCACCCATTGGGTGGTACAATCAAATCCTATTCTACCATTGTTACCGCGAAAATTCAACCCCACGACGGGAACAAAAAGGCACCGCGCGGTTTCCCGGCGGTGCCAAAAGATGCAGATTATCGGTGCAGCAGATGGTGCAGCGTGGCGAGCAGCCGGTTTTCGTCGATCGGTTTGGTGAGATGCTCGTTCATACCGGCATCCAGGCTGCGCTGAACATCATCGGCGAAGGCGTTGGCGCTCATCGCCACGATCGGGATGGTGGCGGCATCCGGCCGATCCATCGCCCGGATGCGGCGGGTGGCTTCCAGCCCATTCATGACCGGCATCATCACATCCATCAAGATCATATCAAAAGTGCCCATTGGTGCGGCGGCAAAGGCATCTACCGCCTGTTGACCGTTGCTCACGCCGGTTGAAAAAATGCCATGCTTATCCAGCAGGAACTGGGTAATCTCCATATTCAGATCGTTGTCCTCCACCACCAGTGCCCGCATACCGGTCAAATCGATCGGTCGTATGGAAACCGGGGGCTGTTCGCCCACCGGCTGAACGCCAATGTGGAGCGGGAGAGTGACATAAAAGGTGGTGCCCACGCCCTCTTTGCTGGTGAATTCAATATGACCGTCCATTTGTTCCACCAGCTGCTTGACAATGGACAGCCCCAGCCCCGATCCGTCGTAATGGGTGCGGGCATCGTTGCGTCCCTCCTGGGTAAACGGTTCGTAAGCGTGCGCCTGAAATTCTTGGCTCATGCCAATGCCGGTGTCGGCGCAGGTGAAGGTGAAGGTGGCAATGTGGTCATCGTGGGCGAGCTCGCGGCAGCTCACCGCCACCTTTCCGCCGTGGCGGTTGTATTTGATAGCGTTGTTGGTCAGATTCATCAAAATCTGTTTCAGATGCGTTGCGCTGCCGATCAGATGCCGGTGTTCAATATGAGAATGCTCCACATCCCACACATAGCTCAGTCCGTGCTCGATCGCCTGCATTTCGGCAACGGTGTTGGTCTCCTCCAACAGCTGATACAGATCAAACGGCTTGTGTTCCAACACCACGCCGCCGGATTCCAGCTTGTTCATATCCAGCACGCTGCTGACCAGCGACAACAGATAACCGGAGGCTTCCCACACCTTTTCGCGACATTCCTTCTGCTTTTCGGGGTCGTCCGCGTAATGATTCGCGATCGCGATCATACCGCGGATGCCGTTGATGGGGGTACGGATGTCGTGGCTCATACGGCGCAGAAAATCGGTTTTGGAGTGATTGGCGCGCTGGGCTTCGGCATACGCTTTTTCCAGCTCCTCTTGCTGGTGCTGCAAGGTGCGATAGGCTTTTTCCAGCTCTTCCTGCTGTGCCAGCTCGTGCTGGTGGGTTTGGTACAGCGCCTCCATATCGCATATCGATGCCAGCCACATCCGCCGTCCATCGGCACCGGTGACATCCTGCTTGACGATGCGTACCCACAGCACCCCCGCTTTGGCGAGCAGATGCAGCTCGCGCGCACCGGTCAGCGCGGCGAAATCGGAAACAGAGTAGGTGTTGTTGCAAATCAGGTCAAACAGGCGGTTGTGGGTGGCGGATTCAAAATCCGCGGCCGAGGTATACCCCAACATCTGCATTGTCAGCTCGCTGACAATGCAGATCGGCAGTCCTTCTTCATAATAGCCGCCCAAAATACCGACGCCGTGGTTTTCGCTCAGCAGCGAGCGAATCAATCCCTCCAGCTCGGCCGTGGTGACCGGCAGGTCGCTTTGATAAAACAATCCTTCCTGATAGCCGCTTTTGATCATCATAACCTGTCCCCGATTCGTGTGGCATATGGCACCGATGATAGACCGGTGTCGAATTTGTTCCTATTTTACCATGTTTCTTTTCAAAAAGATAGCTTTATTTACAAATAAAATAAAAAACGAGAGCAGCCGATCGGCTGCCCTCGCCTTGGAGGATATTCCGATCAATAATTTTCGGCGTGGATTTCAAAATAGCTTTGCGGGTGGGCGCAAACCGGACATACCTCCGGCGCTTTGGTGCCCACAACGATATGACCGCAGTTGCGGCATTCCCAAACTTTAACGTCGCTTTTTTCAAAGACCTGGGCGGTTTCGATGTTGTGCAGCAGGGCGCGATACCGCTCTTCGTGGTGCTTTTCGATCGCCGCCACCGCGCGGAACTTGGCTGCCAGCTCGGGAAAGCCTTCTTTTTCAGCGGTTTCGGCAAAGCCGGCGTACATATCGGTCCATTCGTAGTTTTCGCCGGCGGCAGCCGCCGCCAGATTAGCGGGGGTATCGCCCAGCTCGTTCAGCTCTTTGAACCACATTTTGGCGTGCTCTTTTTCGTTGTCCGCGGTTTTCAAAAACAGCGCCGCCATCTGCTCATATCCCTGCTTTTTGGCGACCGAGGCGAAATAGGTGTATTTGTTTCTGGCTTGGGATTCGCCGGAAAACGCTTCCTGCAAATTCTTTTCGGTTTGGGTGCCGGCATATTTGTTAGCCATAACGGATGTCCTCCTTTTACGCAAATGGTGAATTTCATACACCTTCATTATAGGCGCGTTTCGACAAGAGTCAAGCGATTTCGACTGAAACGGAATGTTTTGATTGTATTTTTACTGGTATAGTTGTATAATGGATATGCGCAAAATCAGAAAATTACTGTCGGCTTTGAACAATGCTCGACAAAACGGAGGAGAAACATCATGGATAACGCCTTGCATCCGTTGTTTACGCCGTGGAAGATCGGCAGCTGCGAGATCAAAAACCGCATTGTGCTGACCAGCATGGGCGGCACCGATCTGTTCGGATGGATGGAGAAAAACCATTTCGATAAAGACGGCGCCCGCTTTATTTTGGAGGTCGCACAAAACAATGTCGGATTGGTGATGCCCGGCTGCCAGCCGGTGTACAACCCCATGTTTGGGCAATGGCTGTACAAAAACAAAAAGATGTACGAGGATTTGAAACGCTGGATGCCGGAATTCCACAAAACCGGCGCCAAGCTGTTTGTGCAGCTGACGGCAGGGTTTGGACGCTCGTTCACCATCAGCTCAATGATGGAAACGCTGTACACCAACAAGCTGCTGCGGGTGGTCAGCAAGCCGTTTATGAATCTGGACAAAATCACCGCCACCGCCAGTCCCTCGCCCAACCGGTGGTCGGACAAGGTGCCCTCCCGCGCGATGACGGTGGAGGAGATCCACAAATTTGTGGAAGCGTTTGCGAAATGCGCCAAAATGCTGCAGGACGCGGGCGTGGACGGGGTGGAGGTGCACGCCGTTCACGAGGGGTATCTGCTGGATCAGTTCACGCTGGGCTATGTCAACAAGCGCACCGATGCGTACGGCGGGTCGTTTGAAAACCGCTACCGGTTCCCGGTCGAGATCGTGCAGGCGATCAAAAAAGCCTGCGGCAAGGAGTTTCCGGTGTCGCTGCGATACAGCGTGATCTCCAAAACCAAGGGCTTCCGTCAGGGCGCGCTGCCCGGCGAGGAGTATACCGAGGTCGGTCGCGATATGGCGGAATCCGAAAAAGCCGCGAAGTATTTGCAGGATGCCGGATACGACTGCTTAAACTGCGACAACGGCACCTATGATGCGTGGTATTGGGCGCATCCGCCCATCTATATGCCGGAAAACTGCAACCTTACGGATGTGGAGCACATCAAGCAGTTTGTGGATATCCCGGTGGTGTGCGCCGGACGGCTGGATCCGACGGTAGCGGCGGCTTCCATCGCCGAGGGGCGGTTGGACGGCGCGGGCTTTGCCCGCCAGTTTTTGGCGGACCCCCAGTGGGTGACCAAGCTGATCAACGACGACGGCGAGGACATTCGCCCCTGCATTTTGTGTCACAACGGCTGTTTTAATATGTGCCATTACAAGGGCGTGCCCAACGACCAGGAGCTGTCCGACAGCCTGCATCTGGCGCGCTGCGCGGTGAATGCGGAAATGATGCAATGGAACAAACACCACATCGACAAGACCGCCCATCCCCAGACGGTGCACATCATTGGCGGCGGCATCGGCGGCATGGAGGCGGCGCGGGTGCTGCAGCTGCGCGGGCATCATCCGATCATTCACGAAAAGAGTGGCGAGCTGGGCGGCGCGTTTATCGCCGCCTCCGCCGAATCGTACAAGGGCAAGCTGCGCGATCTGCTGGCGTGGTATAAGCGGCAGATGCAAAAATTGTCGATCGAGGTGCGGTTGAACGACGAAGTGACCGACCCGGCGGCGTTCGGGGATGCCTCGGTGATCGTGGCGACCGGCGCCGCACCGCGGGTGCTGCGCGGGGTACCCGGCTTTGACAAAACCATCGAGGCTTGCGATTTCCTGCGCGGCGCGGAGGTTGGCAACACGGTGGCGGTGATCGGCGGCGGGTTGACCGGCTGCGAGATTGCCTACGAGCTGGCGCTGCAAGGCAAACAACCGATCATTGTGGAGATGAAAGACGACCTCATCAGCCAGACCGGCGTATGTCTGGCAAACTCGTCCTATCTGCGCGAATGGTTCGCGCTGCATAAGATTCCGGTGTATCTGGAAACCACGCTGAAGCAGGTGAAGGACGATGGCATTTTGTGCGCCGACAAGGACGGCAAACCGGTGGAGATCGCGTGCGATGCGGTCATCAGCTGCGCGGGATATGTGCCGGCACCGGCGATGAAAAAGCAAAAGCACACCTATTTGATCGGCGACTGCAAACAGGTCGGCAATCTGCGCACCGTGGTTTGGGATGCGTATGAAACGGCGATGAAGATTTAAGAAAGGCGGCATTTTCTATGGAGTATACAATGAAATTGACCCCGGAGCAGGCGGCGGTGCTGTCCGGCAGCAAGGGTGAAACCATGGCCAAGGTGATGGAAACGCTGGTGCGCTACGGCGAGCTGTTCGGCGCAGACGAAATGGTGCCGGTCACCAGCACCTACAACCATCTGGTCACCTCGTTCGGGCTGAAAGCGCTCGCACCGGTGTATGAGCTGATGGATCGGCTGATCGGGGCGGGGGCGGTGTCCAGCCAGGCGTTTTCGGTGGACCCCAAGCCGCTGGACAAGCATGTGCCATCCAACTTTTTGCAAAATCTGGTGTTCAACAAATTTATGTACACCAAGCAGGATTTTTATGAGGGTCAGCTCAAACAGCTGGGGCTGCTGAACGACGATGCGTTTACCTGCACCTGCTATATGGACGAGGTGGGCAACACCCCGAAAAAAGGCGACATTCTGTCCTGGTCGGAATCGTCGGCGGTGGTGTATGCCAACTCAGTGCTGGGGGCGCGCTGCAACCGCAACTCCGGCATCATCGACCTGATGGGGTCGGTGATAGGCTGTGTGCCGTCCTTTGGGCTGCTGAAAGACGAGGGTCGCCGCGCGGACTGGATCGTGGAGATCAAAACCACCAAAAAACCGGAAGCGCAGCTGCTCGGTTCTGCGGTGGGCATGAAAGTGATGGAGGATGTGCCATACATCAAAGGGCTGGACAAATGGCTGGGCGACACGCTGGACGAGGATGCCAAAACCTATTTGAAGGATTTCGGCGCGGCGACCGCTTCCAACGGCGCGGTGGGGTTATATCATGTGGAGCATCTCACCCCCGAGGCGGTGGAGCTGGGCGACACGCTGATCAAAGAGAACGCCCGCGTGTATGTGATCGACGATGCCGAGTTGCAGCGGGTGTACGACAGCTATCCGGTGGTTTGGAAAAAGAAAGATGCCAAACCCAAGCTGTGCTTTATGGGATGTCCGCATATGAGCCTGAACCAGCTGGTCACCTGGACCGAGCGGGTGGAACAGGGGCTAAAACGTTCCGGAAACGCCAAAGTGGTGATCCCGACGGTGTTCACCGCCGCGCCGGGGGTGTTGAAAGAGTTTGAAAAAACGCCGTATGCTGAGCGGCTGCGGAAAACCGGGGTCATCACCAGCTATATTTGCCCGCTGATGTATATGAACAACCCGCTGTGCGGCAAGATGCCGGTCATCACCTCCAGCAACAAGCTGCGCACCTACACCACCGCGCGGTATTACACCGACGACGAGATCTTGGAGCAGATCACAAAGGGGGACCAATAATATGAAAACTTTTCACGGACGCGTGGTAACGGCGGGGCATTTGACCGCCGAGGCATTGGTGTCCCATGGCGGACTGAACACGCTGGCATCGTTTCAAAAAGCGCTCCAGTTTGGCGATAAAACCGCCACCTGCGGCGACCAGAACAACCCCGATCTGTACGGCAAGCAGATGCTGGGCAAAGCGCTGTGCCTGCCGATGACCATCGGCTCCACCACCGGTGGATTGGTGCTGTACTGCGCCTGTGCGATGAAACGCCAGCCCGCCTGTATGCTGTTTTCCGAGCCGATCGATTCGCTGGCGGCTGCCGGCGCGGTGCTGTCGGATGTATGGCTGGAGGGAACGCCGCTGCCGGTGATCGACAGCTTGGGCGATGATTTTTTGAATTATGTAAAGGATGGGATGTCCATCACCATCCACGAGGACGGCACGGTCGAGGTAGACGGCTGATCGTTTTCGCAGAAGTAAACGCCCCCGCACGAGATTTTCTCGCGCGGGGGCGTTGTGTATGAAGAAGGTTATTCCACCGTCACGTCGTTGCAGTCGCTTTCGGACACGCTGCAAGCGGAATCCGTTGTTCTTGTTTCATATCATATCCACCATTCGGGTGTCAGCTCGCCGAGCGTTACCACCCGACCGGTTTCGTAATCCATCATCACTTCGATCGTTTTGTATTCGTTCGGCATTAGCTGGGTCATCAGCTCCCGGCACGCGCCGCAGGGCGGGATCGCGCGCCCCTCCCGATCAATCGCGATTACCCGGCGGATGGCATTTTCACCGCAGGTGATCATATGAAACATGGCGTTGCGCTCCGCGCAAATGCCGAGAGTGCAGGCACTGTCCACGCAAACACCGGTGTAGATACGACCGGACACGGATTCGATCGCTGCCGCCACACCGCCCGCTTCGATGATTGACGACACTTGCCGCGGGTTCAGCACGGTTTTTGCCGCGTCATACAGTTGGTTCCAGATTGCTTCCATGGGGTTGTCTCCTTTTGCTTTATCCGCGGATCGGCGCGGGAATATACCGCTATTGTATCACATAGCGACAATTTTGCAATACCGACCAAGACTTGTCAAAGCCGCGGCGGCGCGATATAATAAAGCACAAAGACAGGTGCCGAACGGTGCCGGAGAAACACAGGGGGAGCCACCATGAAAAAAGTGCTGCTGTTGGGCGATTCGATTCGGATGGGATACGACGAGTATGTGAAAGAGCTGCTGCAAGACACCTGCGAGGTGTATTACAGCGAGGATAACGGGCGGTTCGCCGCCTACACCCTGTGGCAGGTCAACCAGATGTACAAGCAGTACGGTCATTTTGATCTGGTGCATTGGAACAACGGCTACTGGGATATGAATATCGAAGCGCCGATGACCGAACCGATGCTGTCGCTGGAGGAATATCTGCATTTTCTGCGGCGGATCGCCCACACCCTCAAGGGATGGGGCACGAAAATCATTTTTGCGACCACCACGCCGGTGTTGGAACACGGCCACGCGGCGGATATGTCCACCGGTGCCAAGTTCAGCTACGATAACGAGTGGGTCACCACCTATAACGCTGCCGCCAAGCTGCTGATGGCGGAGGAGCAGATTCCGGTCAACGATCTGTACACCCTGTGCCTGGAGGATGAGCACTACTACAAATGCCCGGATATGCTGCACCTCACCGAGCAGGGATACCGGTGCTGTGCCCGGCAGATCAGCGATTGCATCCGCCAGCATCTGGACTGATTGCACCCGCGACAAAAACCGCCCTTTGAGAAGTGGTTCTCAAAGGGCGGTTTCGCGTATTACAGATGCAGCAAAAAGAAATCGCAATCCTTGATGGGATGGCTGAAGGTGAACGGCAGGTCGCTTTCTGCCACCTTTTGAAATCCCGCTTTTTCATAAAAACGGTGAGCGCGCACCGTGTTGCGAGGGGTATCCAGCAGTAGCGTTTGAAAGTGATGCTGCCGGGCAAACTGCAGCAGCCGGGCATACAGCTGCTGTCCGAGATGGTGCGGTGCGCTTTGATACGGCTCGTACACAAAGAATTTTTTCAACACAGCGACCTCATCGGTGTAAGGCATAATTCCGATGGTTCCCGCCAGCCGCCCGTCGTCGGTCGCGATCCAAAAATAGCCGCCTTTTTGCATATAGCTTTCGGTGATGTGCAGCAGATCGGGTTGGTCGTCCACCGATACCGGCGGGCGGGTGCCGTCGTTTTGAAAATGCAGCACCAGATCGATCACATCCTGCGTATAACGGTCTTCAAACGGTATAATGGACAGCATAAGTGGGCCCCCTTTTGGTGGTAGAACCGTAGTATACACCTTTTTGATCGATGATGCAATCCCGATATATCCCAAAAGCGCTCCGAAAGAAACTCTTTCGGAGCGCTTGTCGTCTCAGCTTGTTTTCTTGACCGGTCGGATGTATTTCCAAAACCGCTTGCAATCATGGTAAAAATAAAACACACGCCCCGGGGTGGTGTCCAACGCGTACCCGCTGGCGGAATAATCAAACTGCTTCATCGCTTGTTCGATTTCGGCTTCAACTGTCGCGTTTTCCGTTTCAAAATCAAAGGGACCATGCTCGAACACGATGTATTCGCCCGCGGGCACCTCCATCATCTGCAACGGGGATGGCACCGCGCCGCTGTAATCCGCCGGCAGCCGCACGCCATAGGCTTCTGCCAAGGGGATCCCCCAGCTGCAAATGCGACCGGTCGGTTCGTTGATAAACGCCATCAGCTGGCCGCTGCTGCTGTCAAATTCATCCCCGCCCGCATCGTCCAGCTTGCCGGGGATGCTGTCCAGCAGTCCACAGATGGTGGCGCAGTCCTGCCCGGGGATCTGGCTCTGCTTTTGCCAGAAATCCCAATACCCAATGCTTTCGTAGTTGCGGATATGCAAAAATTTGTGCGCGGGAATGGTAACAAAATAGATGCGGATGTGATCGGTTGATTTTGCCATGCCGGTTCCTCCTACTCCTAATAAATAGCAGTCAAAGGGTTTGATGACGGTGCGCAAAACGACCGGTTGGGGATCGCGCCGGTATTCGCTGGGGGTGGTGCCGTACGCGTCCTTAAACGCGCGGGTGAACGCTTCGTGGGAAGAAAATCCGTACTTGACGGCGATGTCCAGCAGTCCCTCTTCGGTGTCGCGAATATCCTTGAGCGCGAACGCGAGCCTGCGATATCGCCGGTAATCCCGCAGCGACATACCGGAAATCTCTTTGAACTTGCGCGATACATAATATTCCGAGTATCCCAGCCGCTCGGACAGCGCAGTCAGTGTCAACGCGGTGTCGCACTGGTCTTTGATACAGCGATCAATCTCGAAAATGATGGTTTGAATGCTCTTGTACCAGTCGTCCATGCCCTCGCCCCTCTCTTTGACACTCTGTATTATAGTCGCTTGTCCGCTGCCAGACTTGATGTGAGTTGCACACAGGGGGGCATGGCATAGCGATGACTTTTGATGTGTTGCTTACAGCTCCCGGTTTTTCAGCCATTGCGTATATTCCGTTTTGTCATCATCCGTGATCGGTCGGATCACCTTGCACGGGTTGCCCGCGGCAATCACATTGGAGGGAATATCTTTGGTCACAATGCTTCCGGCACCAATGATGGTGTTGTCGCCTATGGTCACGCCGGTCAGCACCTTCACATCTCCGCCAAACCAGCAGTTCTTTCCGATAGAAATGGGGCTGGAGATACAGCCGCCGTTTATCCGCTCATTGGCATCAATAGCGTGGTTGACCGGATAAATTCCGGCGTTGGGCCCAATCAATGTATTGGCACCGATGCGCACTTCGGCACAATCCAAAATGATGCAACCGAAGTTGATGTATACGTTGTCTTCGATGGTGATGTTCTTGCCGAATTCGCAATGAAAATCCGGTTCGATCCAAACATTTTTGCCCACCGATTTGAACAACTTTTTCATCAGCTCGGCACGTTCCTCGGTTTGAGTGTCATCCGTTTTGTTGTACGCCCGAAAAATCTTTTTGGCGGCAACCCTCCGGTTGAACATATCCTCGTCAAAATCATTGTACATCTTGCCGCATTGCGACTTTTCCCATTCGGTCAACGAAATCAACTCCTTATTTGCTTGAAAAATTTTTATATTTTGCCTTTTGGCACCCTATTTATAGAGCAAATATTTTGGTTTGTCAACCTTTTTGGCACTTTTTGTTGACCAGAATTTTTGAACGTTCTTATACCCGTTCCATATACAACAGCGGATAGGGGTTACCCTGCTCGTCGTGGTCTGTTCGCTGGTAGGTGCGAAACCCCATGTGCTCATAAAATCCCACCGCTTGCGGGTTTTGTTCGTTGACGGTGACCGTTCGGACACCGTAGTGGTGGATGCCGCGCTCCAGCAGTTGTCGCCCCAGTCCCATTCCGCGCACGGCGGGGGAGAGAAACAGCATTTCCAAACGATCGCCCTCTACCCCCATAAACGCGACCGGCTGGTCGGGCTGTTGCTCTGCCACAAGAAGGTGCGCAACGCCAGTCAGCGCTTGCGGAACATACGCTTTGATTGTTTGGATTTCCGCCTCCGATAAAAACAGATGGGTCGCCCGCACCGATTCCTCCCACACCGCCACCAAACGGTGGAGCAGCAAGGGCGATCTTTCCGGAACCTCATATATCTTCATAGCACGATTCTCCCGGGTTTATATATCGTTCGCATTATACCATATTCTTGTATATCCCTCAATGCTTGTCGGGTTTAAGATATACTAAACCAGCCCTTTGAGAACCGGATTTCTCCGCTCAAAGGGCTGGTTAATACCTAAAACTATTTTTTCCAATGGTTCAACTTCGGCACCACTGCCTCCATATGGGCGCGAACCTGTTCCGCCGGCCAGTTTTCGGTTGCCATGTGTTCCACGCAAAAATCAATCAACTGCTCTTTGCTGGCGTAGGTGAATGTACCGTCGGTATAGCACCACTTGCAGTATTCCTCATTAAACGAACCATCCGGCTCCTTGCTGGTTGTGGAATCGTCAAGCGGCATGCCGCAGCATTGGCAAACCAGCTGCCGGGGAGTCCCCAACAGTGTGTTGATAGAAACATCAAAGAGCAAGGAAAGCCGTTTTAATGTTTCCACATTGGGCGTTGTTTCACCATTTTCCCAACGAGATACCGCCTGTCTTGTCACAAAGAGTTTTTCTGCCAATTCATCTTGTGACAGCCCTTGCTTTACCCGCAGATCGTATAAAATCTCCTTTGTTTCCATATAGAGCACCTCCCGGATATCACTGTAACACAAAACGGTTTTACAGACAAGCAACTGGCTGTTGCGGTACATTCGGAGGGGGCTGCTTGTTAAAGCGGACTCGGCGCGGAGAAGTTATTCCGCTTTTTTAATGGGGTGGCGTATAACGGTTTTCCGTTTTTCCGGAGCAACCTTTCTGGCGTCGGACAAATAGATTTCGTGATGGCGTCGCTCATCAGTAAAATCTTTTACATAACCGTTTTCTTCAAGATATTTATCCATCATTGCAACGGTTTCAGGTTCATCATCAAAAGCCCCTATATGCATTATCTGTACGCACAAACCTTCGTCAATACTCAAGAACTCTGCAGCAGAGCAATCCAGCTTTTTCTTTTTGGTGGCTGTTTCCACAGCCCAATCAAAATCTGCTTTGGTTACAAAATCCGGCAAACGGATGACGGAAATCCAATGGAAGGCGGATTTGTCTGTATAATCCACGCTGTTGCTGCCCGCCTGCCACCAAAATCCCTCCAACGGCGGAACAACATATTCAAAGAATCCCTCAATTTTGTGGTCGGTTTTATAACTCATTTTCAAGGTGTATGCCACAGCATATAAAATACCGATGGCTTGTTGGTAAGCACCGTTTTCGTCGTTGGGATCGCCTTTTCCTCTGACCGCCATATAATTAGCTTTTGGCACATGGACGATCTCCGGCTTGCTTTTCGGCATATAAAACTCTTTATATTCTTTCTTAAAATCAAAAGCCATAGCTTCCTCCAACAAATGAATGGGTGTTTTCAAAACCGACGGACTGTCCGGTACCAGTATACGGTCGCCAGCGGATAAAGTCAACGCCCGCAACCAAACCGCCCTTTGAGAAGAGGGTGTTCCTCTCTCTCAGGGCGGTTTCGCAAATGGACATTTTCACTTCGGCTGCCATATCATTTCGTAATCCTTTTCGCCGGTGTCTTCGTCGAACCCTTCGCGATGAATGACAAATCCTTCTTTTTGATAGAACCGTATAGCCCGCGAATTCTTTTGGTACACCTGCAAGCGCAGTTTCGGTTTTTTCGCTTTTATAAAGTTCAGCAGGCATGTACCGATGCCGTGCGACCGCATGGCTTCGGAAACAAAAAGACCTTCGATATAGTCGCCGCTAAGTCCGATAAATCCGTGTATCATTTGGTCGCTCTCGTACACATAGACTTCTGCCCGCGGCAGCATGTCTTTCACCGCGGAAAGATTGCTTTCCCAGTATTGAACGGGAATAAACGAATGGGCTTGGAGATTGGCGTCTAACCATATTTCGGCGACCCGGTTTATATCGGTTTTCTGTAATGCTCTGATCAAAATAATGTTCTCCACCCATGTTTTTTTCTGCTTTCAAAGGCTTGGCTTCCATAATTTAACCTTTTACAAACGACTTATGTGGTTCTTGTTTCGGCTAAATAGATTCCCCAATCCTGTAATTCGTCTGGCAAGTCATATACCGACTTTCCGTTGCAATCATATCTGTCTGCCTGACCGGGGGTGTCATTGCTAAAGGTATCCCATGCGGTAACTAAATTGTTCACTTTTCCAATTCCGTGGGATTCAAAAAAGTCATTAAACTTTGATAATTGCTGACTATAAATAGTGACAATATTATATTTGTCCAGCATAATTTCGTCATGGCTCTTGTGAGCACCAAACCCAAATCGGTTCATTCCATCATTGATAAGGAGATCTCCGTATTTTTCCAGAAGAGCAAGGCATTCTTCCTGTGTGCAACCATCAATATAGTAAACATCTTTATGCGTTTCTTCCAGTATACCCGGAGCAACAGGGCTTTCCCTGTCGTACGAAACAGGCAGTTCTAGTATAAAAAATAACGGTTCATCATGCATAGAAATAAAATGCTGGAATACCTTTTCCATCTTTTCCACGCCAACATTAGCCGTTAGTATCGTATCGTTTGTTACTTCATACTCTTCATGTAATCGTTCGGGCTCATATATGGTGTATCCCTTGCTAAGCTGTAGCATGTGTGCGCCCCCTTTTTACATTTCTGTTTATAGTATACGGGTGATGGTAAATAAAGTCAACGCCCGCAAGCAAAACGCCCTTTGAGAAAGAAAAATCCATTCTCAAAGGGCAAGTTGAAAACAGGAAGCTATTGCTCAATCAGATTCCGTAATGAATAACCCATTTGTTTTTTCCCAATGCCTTTTCCAAAAGCTTCTTTAATTCGCACAACTTAGGAATATCTGCAATGACATCAATAAATGCCTTTAGCGAACAAGGTGGCACAAGCGTAACGCCATAATATGCAAGCCCATTGCCTTTGGCAGAAAGTGTATGCCAGTAGAAATCGATAGAAGTAAGAGCTTCAGCAGTGTCTTCTAAATCTTTATCATCAACAGAAATACATGTATATTTCCACGGTTCATATTCGTCATATCGTTTACCATGTTGAGGAGCATCCACCATAATTCCAAACTCATGTTTTGCCACATATATCACCTCCACAAATTCCGATTTGTATTTCTGTTTGTTTGAAAAATGGGCAATCCCAATCGGGATTGCCCTGCTTGTAGCCTCTTTGGTTTATCAATACAGCTTTGCGCCGGCGGGAATATGCGGATCGACCATCAGCAGATGCAGCTTTTCTTCGCCCTCTTCTTCATGGACGGCGCTGAGCAGCATCCCGCAGGAGTCAATGCCCATCATGGCGCGCGGCGGCAGGTTCACGATGGCGATCAGCGTTTTGCCCACCAGCTCTTCCGGCTCATAGTACGCGTGAATGCCGGAGAGAATGGTGCGATCCGTGCCGGTGCCGTCATCCAGCGTGAACTGGAGCAGCTTTTTGCTCTTGGGCACCGCGACGCATTCTTTGACCTTGACCGCGCGGAAATCCGATTTGCTGAAGGTGTCGAAATCCACGGTATCTTCAAACAGCGGCTCGATCTTCACCCTGGAAAAATCGATTTTATCCTCCGCCACAGGGGCAGCGGGAGCGGTTGTATCCACCGCTTTTTCCGCCTTTTTGTCCGCCCCCAGCGATTTCATGGTCGGGAACAGCAGCACATCGCGGATGGCAGCGGAATCGGTCAGCAGCATGCACATCCGGTCGATGCCGTAGCCAATACCGCCTGTGGGCGGCATGCCGATCTCCAGCGCGTTCAGGAAGTCTTCGTCGGTGTGGTTGGCTTCCTCGTCACCCTGCGCCAGCAGCTCTTCCTGCGCCGCAAACCGCGCCCGCTGGTCGATCGGGTCGTTCAGCTCGGAATAGGCATTCGCCATTTCCCAACCGTTCATAAAGAACTCGAACCGCTCGACATATTCCGGATTTTCCGGTTTGCGTTTGGTCAGCGGCGAAATTTCCACCGGATGATCCATCACAAAGGTGGGCTGGATCAAATGCTCTTCGGCGAACGCCTCAAAGAACAGGTTGAGAATATCACCTTTCTTGTGATGCGCTTCATATTCCACATGGTGCGCATCGGCAGCGGCGCGCGCCTCCTCCAGCGAGTGGATCTCGTTCCAATCCACACCCGCGTACTGCTTCACCGCGTCCGCCATGGTGATGCGGGCGAACGGCTTGCCGAGGTCCATTTCCACCCCGTTGTAGGTGATGGTGGTGGTGCCCAGCACCTCTTTCGCCACATAGCGATACATATCCTCGGTCAGATCCATCATATCGTGGTAATCGGCGTACGCCTGATACAGCTCCATCAGCGTGAATTCCGGGTTGTGGCGGGTGTCCAGTCCCTCGTTACGGAACACGCGCCCGATCTCGTACACCCGCTCCATGCCGCCGACGATCAGCCGTTTCAGATACAGCTCCAGCGAAATGCGCAGCTTCAGATCCTCGTCCAGCGCGTTGAAGTGGGTTTCAAACGGCCGCGCCGCCGCACCACCCGCGTTGGCGACCAGCATGGGGGTTTCCACCTCCATAAAGCCGCGCTCGTCCAAAAAGCGGCGGATGGTGCTGATGATGCGGGAGCGTTTGATAAAGGTGTCGCGCACCTCGGGGTTGACGATCAAATCGACATACCGCTGACGATAGCGGGTGTCGGTGTTGGTCAGACCGTGGAATTTTTCCGGCAGCGGCTGCAGACTCTTGGACAGCAGCGTGACCTCCTCGGCGTGGATGGAGATCTCGCCGGTTTTGGTTTTGAACACGGTGCCGCGGATGCCGATCAGATCGCCGATATCAAATTTTTTGAAATCGGCATACGGCTCCTGCCCGATGATGTCCCGCGCCACATACGCCTGGATGGTGCCCTGCAGATCCTGCACATGGCAAAAGGACGCTTTGCCCATCACGCGTTTGGACATCATGCGCCCCGCCACGGTGACTTCGGTGTTTTCCAGCGTGTCAAAGTTCGCTTTGACCTCCTCGCTGTGGTGGGTCACGGTATATTTGGTGATGGCAAAGGGATCCTTGCCAGCCTGCTGCAGCGCAGACAGCTTGTCCCGACGAATCTGCAGCAGCTCGCTGCGCTGCTGTTCGGTCATTTCCTCTGCCGGATTTTTGCTTTGTTGCATATCGCCCATGATACATCCTCTTTTCCGATAAAATACGAAACGGACGGAACCCGATGGGGGCTCCGTCCGCTAGCCAGCCAAAAAGCGATCCCGACAGGGTGCGCCGGTCGGCTGTGGTTTACCATCCGCGTTCGACGGACATCCGTCGGCTGAGGGGGGAGCTTATTTGGAGATCGCCGTGATCTCGTAGTTGATGATCCCCGCGGGAATTTCCACTTCCACGACATCGCCCACCACATGACCCAGCAGCGCTTTGCCGACCGGGGATTCGTCCGAGATCTTGCCGCTCATCGGGTCAGACTCGGTGGAGCCGACAATGCGGTAGGTAGCGGCTTTTTTGGTGGAAACGTTCAGCACATCCACCTTGGAGCCAACGTGCACCGAACCGTCGCTCAGCTCGCTTTCGTCCAGCACACGGACGTTTTTCAGCTGCGCTTCGATCTCGGCGATGCGGCCTTCGATGATGGCCTGTTCGTTTTTCGCCTCATCATATTCGCTGTTTTCGGACAGGTCGCCGAACGACAACGCGACTTTGATTTTTTCGGCAATTTCTTTTCGTTTATTGGTTTTGAGATCTTCGAGCTCCTGCTCGAGCTTTTTCAGACCTTCGTCAGTGATGATGGTTTGTTTGTTCATCGGTTCTGTCCCGCGCCTTTCGGTACAAATTTTTAATGGAAATATGCCCTATTCCGTTATTATACTAAACCGCTCGGCCACTGTCAAGCCCTGTTAGCTGCCCGGCGAGCGCATCCGGGGTGAGATGCCGGCTGCCGGCACACAGCGCCAGCGGCGGCTTTTCGCCCAGTGTCGTCACGCCGCTCAGCTCGTATAACCCCGCCAGATACTCCCATGCGTCACAACCGGGCGGCAGGGTGGGGGTGTAGGCGGCGTAATCGGCGGGCAGATAGCCGGTGATGGTGCGGGGGCGCGCCTGTTCCACACCGGACAGTACCCATCCGCGGGGCAGCGGCGGGTCGCCGTCGATGCCGTCCGGTGCCAGCACCAGCGCCGCGCCCGCCATACAGGACAGGTCGTCGGTCAGCGGCAGCGCCGCGCCGTGGCGCTGCAAGGCAGCCTCCACCGCCGGACGGTAGCGGTCGGGGCGGGCGGTCAGCACACGCAGCTCCCCCGCCAGCGGTACCAGCGCCTCCGCCAGCGGCAGATGGCGCGCCTGCGGGTCGCAGATCACCACTGGGCACCGCGCGAGAGCGGGGGCGATGCGCAGTAGATGGCAGGCGGTTTCGCACATCAACGCGCGGCGCAGCGCGTTACCGGAAAAGCGGGATACCCCGCTGTCGGTGGGCGGGCTTAACCGGTGGGGATACAGCAGACGGCTCGCTTCGCCGCCCACCACGCGGCGCACCTCCCGCCAATCCACCCGCCCGCCGCGACCGGTGGCGGCGGTCACCTGCAAATAATGCCCGCCGGGGGTTGAAACCAAACGGGAACAGACCTCGCCGCGAGGGCGAAGCTGTTCCCGAATGCGTTGCCGCCATCCGCGGGGATGGCGTTGTTCGATCTGCAAAGCTGCCAGCACAACCGGTCACATCCTTTTTGATAGATTGGTTAAGGATATGCCGTTTGGGCGGCGTTTATGCGAAAAAGCTAGGCGTTTTCCCGCCCGGACAGGTATTCCACCTCCATACACAGCACCGCTGTGCGGGGCAGCGCCGCGCCGATATGCACCGGATCGGCAGGGGCGCCGTATTTGGCGCATACCTTTTGCATTACCGCGCGTTTTTCCTCCGGATCGGTGACGGTATGCACCTCGCCGAACGCGATGACGCTGCGGTACAAAATGGTATACTGCGCCGGGCTCATTTCGGCGTTCGCGATCACGGTGAAGGTGGCGCGCGGGTTGTGCGCCAGATTTTTCAGCTTGTGGCCGTGGTCGGCACCGTGAAAATACAGACGGTGCCCCTCAGCAATATAGGACAGCGGCACGCCATACGGCATACCGTCCGCGCCGACGGTGGCCAGCACGCCGTAGGTACCCTCGATCAGCAGTTGGCGGGCGGTTTGATAATCCATGCAAAAGCTCCTTTGACAGTTATGTTACAGCGCACGTAGCCACGCGACCGCCAGCTCCGGCCACAATTGGCAGGCGGGCACATCGCGGGCGGTCTGGTCGTTCGCCAGCGCCAGTCCGTGCTCGCCATGGGGATAGATGTGCATTTCCAGCGGCACATTGTGGTCGCGCAGCGCGGTCGCCATCAGCAGCGCGTTTTGCACCGGCACACAGCCGTCGTCGTAGGTGTGCCAGATAAACGCCGGCACCGTGTCGTTTGCCACCTGATGCTCCAGCGACAGCGAAGCGAGCAGCGCCGGATCGGGCTGCTGCCCCAGCAGGTTGTCGAACGAGCCGCGGTTGGCGTAGCGGCCGGACGAGATGACCGGATAGCACAAAATCATGCCGTCCGGGCGCACCTGCTCCGGGGTAAACGGCAGCCGCGCGACCGGATCGCGCTGCCAGCCGGTGCCGAGGTTGGCGGCGAGATGCCCGCCGGCGGAAAAGCCCAGCACAAAAATTTTGTGCGGGTCAATGTGCCATTCGTCAGCGTGGGAGCGCACTTCCGCTACCGCGGTCGCCAGCTCCAGCAGCGCGACGGGATAGCGGTTCGGAATACAGCTGTACCGCAGCACAAAGGTGTGGCATCCCAGCGCGTTCAGCCGTACCGCCACCGGTTCGGCTTCGCGGTCACAGGTACCGCTGTATCCGCCGCCCGGGCAGATGATGACCGCCGGGCGGGTGTGAACATCCAGCGCGGCAATATCGTCCAGAATGTAGGTGAACAGCCGCGCGGGGGCCGCGGGTGCGGTCGCCCCGGCAGCGGCGTAATCAACGGTCAGTTCGCGAACAGAGCAGAGCATCGGATAGTCCTCCTGTTTTTTGAAGATAGGGATGGGTCACGCCAGCTGTTCGCCGGTGCAGGCACCATCATGGAACGCGGTCAGCCGGCAGGTGATGCTGTCGCCCGGCTGCGCCGTGGTGTGGCAATACACCGGTACATAGGTGGGGGTGTAGCCCTCCAGCAGCCCGTCCGCATTGCGGGTTTCCAACAGCACCTCGGCGGTGGAGCCGATCAGCGCCGCCAGCTGGCGGTCGCGCTCGGCATCGCACGCGGTTGCCATCCGCTTGGCGCGGGCGGCTTTGATCTTTTGGGGCACCTGATCCGGCGCTTTGGCGGCGGGGGTGCCGGGACGGCGGGAATACGCGAAGATATGCGCTTTGAAAAAGCCGATCCGCTGCACAAATTGCAGCGATTGCTCAAATTCGTCCTCGTCCTCGCCGGGGAAGCCCACCATCACATCGGTGGTGAGAGTGCAGCCGGGGAACGCCGCCCGCAGCCGGTCGCACACGGTGGCGTATTCGGCGGCGGTATAGTGACGGTTCATCCGCCGCAGCGTTGCGTCACAGCCGCTTTGCAGCGACAAATGAAATTGCGGACACAGCTTTTTCTGCGCCGCCAGCCGCGCGATTACCTCCGGCGTGAGGTGATCCGGTTCCAGCGAACCCAGCCGCACCCGGCCGATGCCGGGCACCGCGCAGGCGGCTTCCACCGCGTCGCTGATGGTCAGCCCGCAATCCTGTCCGTAGGAGGTGAGGTTGATGCCCACCAACACCACCTCGCGATAACCGGCGGCAGCCAGATCGGTCAGCTCGCGGGTCAGATCGTCCAGCGGGCGCGACCGCACCCGCCCGCGCGCATAGGGGATGATGCAGTAGGTGCAAAACCGGTTGCAGCCATCCTCGATCTTCACAAATGCGCGGGTGCGTCCCGCAAACCGGTGGATGGACAGCGCCTCGTAGCCGTCGTGATCGGCAATGTCCACACAGCGGTCGCTGGCGTGCTGCGCGATGCGGTCGATCAGCGCGCGCCGGTCGGCGTTGCCCATCACAATGTCCGCTTCGGTCAGCGCCGCCGCCTGTTCGGGGAACGCCTGCGGCATACAGCCGGTCACCACCAGCACCGCGCCGGGGTTATCCCGCCGACAGCGGCGCAGCAGCTGGCGCAGCTTGCGGTCGCTTTCGGCGGTGACGGTGCAGGAGTTGATGACCAGCGCATCCGCCGTGGCGGCGGTCGGGTCGCCGGGCGAAAATTCGCCGACCTCGTGTCCGTCGTCCGCTGCCATGGTCATCATGGCCTGCGTTTCATATTGATTGACCTTGCAGCCAAGGGTGTGGAACAAAATTTTCATATCGCGATAACCTCTGTGCATAAGATGTTCTCATTATACCAAAAACCGCGAAAAACGCAATCGCTTGTTCATACTTTAGGTCTTGCTTTTACCCCGCAAGGCGTATATAATAGGGAATACTGGAATACGAGGTGATTTTATGTACAAAACAACGGTACTGTTGCAGGATGCAAAACGCGCAAATGAGTTTGTACACATCTGCAACCAGATCGACGGACGCATCGAGCTGGCCAGTGGCCCGTATGTGATGAACGCCAAGTCGATCATGGGCATTTTCAGCCTGGATCTGGAAAAGCCGCTGACGCTGACCGCCGAATGCACCGACGAAGCGGGACTGGCGGAAAAAATTGCGCCCTTTATTGTAGAATAACAACGGCATGACGCGCCGGTTTCGGCGGGTCATGTTTGCTTATTGGCACCCATTCGCGACACCGGAAAGGAGAGGACGGCGTGCGCAAAAAAGCGACAATCGCGGTGGCGCTGCTGGCGGCGTGTACGCTCAGCAGCTGCAGCATCGGCGATGTGGAAACCCAGCTGCGGGCGCCGCGCCCCACCGGTGAGCAGCAGCAGATCCAGCAGGCGCTGGATGCCTATATTACCCGCGCTGGTGCGGCACGGGAATATGTTCTGAAATTCCCGCAGGACGGCGAATATCTGTCCGCCTTTGCGATGGAGGATGTGGACGGCGACGGCGAGGACGAAGCCATCGCGTTTTACCAGTTTTCCGGCGAAAGCGAGCAAACGCATATTCATCTGCTGGACAAAGTGGGGGGCGAATGGCAATCGGTGGCGGATCGGGAAGGGTTCAGCACCGATATCAGCGGCGTGGCGTTCGGCGATCTGGACGGCGACGGCACCAAAGAGCTGCTGGCGGGCTGGAGTGTGTACAACAGCCGCGACCGGCGGCTGGCGGTGTATTCGCTGACCGACGATGCCATCACCGTGCGCAGCGATGACCAGTATTACACCCATTTGGTGGTGGACAGTCTGGTGCAGACCGGACGGGATGATCTGCTGCTGTTCCAGCTGGACAGCACCCGCAATGTCGCGACGGTGCGGCTCAAAACGCTGGAAAAGAAAGGGCTTGTCGAACGCGGACAGGCGCGCATCGACGGGTATATCCGCACCTTTGGCGCCCACCGGGTGGGCAAGCTCGCCGAAGGGCTGTACGGCTTGTATATCGACGGCTACAAGGACGCCGACACCACCATTACCGAATTGATCTATTGGGACGGCAGCCAACTGCATACGCCGTTTTACAGCAGCGCCGACAACATCACCAGCATGACCGCGCGGCAAACACCGATCCCGTCGATGGATGTGGACGGTGTGGGCGGTCGCGACAGCCAGGTGGAATGGCCGCGCTGCACCCGCCTGCCGGGATACGAAACCGCCCAGGCGTCGCAATCGCAATGGCTGACCCAGTGGATGGCGTGGAATTATGACACCCAGCAGGAGCAGCGGCTGTTTGCCAGCGTGGTCAGTATGTCCGACGGCTACTATTTGCTGATTCCGGACGACTGGCTGGACAGCAGCCGCAACGCGTGGGGCGGCACCGTGACCGCCACCTACGACAGCAGCCGCCGTCAGCTGCAGCTGCGTCCGTATCGCGACGGCAAAAGCGGCGACGCGTTTTTGTCGGTGCGGGTGGGCACGGACGAGGAATTGGCGGACGCGCCCGGCGAACGGCTGGAAATTGTGGACAGCGACGGCAACCGGGTGCGGTATCAGGTGGAATATGACACTGAATACGCGCTGGATAAAGAAAAAGTGCAGTATTTGATCCGCCCGCTGTAAGGCACGGCGGGCGACCCCTGTGGACAAAGGAGAACGACACATGAAGCATATACTGGTTTGCGAGGACGAAACCTCCATCCGGGAGTTTGTGGTCATCAACCTGAAACGGGCGGGATACGAGGTGACCGAAGCCGGCTCCGGCGAGGAGGCGCTGCAAAAGTTTGAAGAGCAGGGCGATATGGATATGGCGCTGCTGGATGTGATGCTGCCCGGCATGGACGGCTTTGCCGTCTGCCGCGCGCTGCGCGAAAAAAGCGACACCATGGGCATCATTATGCTGACCGCCCGCACCCAGGAGATGGAAAAGGTCGGCGGGCTGATGATGGGCGCAGACGATTATGTGACCAAGCCGTTCAGCCCCTCCGAGCTGGTGGCGCGGGTGGATGCGCTGTATCGCCGGGTCAGCGCGCTGCGCGACCGCGCGACCCCCAATTTGATCGAGGAGATGCAAAGCGGCGAATTCACGCTGAATTTGCGCACCCGCACGCTGAAAAAGCGGGGCGAGCCGCTGGAGCTGACCCAGGTGGAGTTTCAGATTTTGGAATATTTCTTCACCAACGAGGGCAAGGCGCTCAGCCGGTCGGATATTCTGACCCATGTGTGGGGCACCGAATATTTCGGGGAAGAAAAAATTGTGGATGTGAACATTCGCCGCCTGCGCATGAAGGTGGAGGATGATCCGTCCAACCCGCGCCATATCCTCACTGTGTGGGGCATGGGCTATAAATGGCAGTCCGCATAAACGCGCTCTCCCGACCGGGGGGAGAAGCGCCCAAGAAAGGCATTGTGCGGCGATGGATGCTCAACGGACTGGTGGTGGTCGTGTTGCTGCTGCTGGTGTTTGAGATCGCGTTTATGGTGGTGACCCGGTCGCTGTCCTACCAAAGCGCCCGTGCCAATTTGCATATGCGCGCCGCCGCATATAACCAGCAGATCGACCGCTACCGCGAGGAAAGCGAGGATTTCCGGCTGGAATCGTCGGCACGCCAGCTGGTGGAGCAGTTCACCGATAAAGAAAAGATGGAGCTGCAGATCATCGGTCCGACCGGCCATGTGCTGGTGTCGTCCAACGGCTTTGTGCCGACCGAAACCACCATGCCGGATTACACCGATGCGTTGACCGCGCAGGACAAGACCGGCGTGTGGGACGGTGCCAACAGCAACGGCGAAAATGTGATGGCGATGACCACCGTGCTGACCGGTGCGTCCGGTCAGCCGATTGGGGCGCTGCGGTATGTGGTGTCGCTGTCGCTGGTGGATCGCCAGATTCTGGTGACCATGCTGGCGACGCTGGTGATCGGCAGCGTGGTGATCTTGCTGGTGCTGCTGTCCAATCTGGTGTTTATCCGCTCCATCGTGCGCCCGCTGACCGAGATCGGTCAGACCGCGCGGCGCATTGCGCTGGGCGATTACGACGCGCACCTGCGCAAGACCCACGACGACGAGATCGGCGATCTGTGCGATACCATCAACTATATGGCGGGCGAGATCGCGGACGCCGAGCGGATGAAAAACGAGTTTATTTCTTCCATTTCGCACGAGCTGCGCACGCCGCTGACCGCCATCAAGGGGTGGAGCGAAACGCTGCGCACCGATACGACGGTGGATCCCGAGCTGACCGCCCAGGGGCTGGATGTCATCAACCGCGAGGCGGAACGGCTGTCCGGCATTGTGGAAGAGCTGCTCGATTTTTCGCGGATGCAAAGCGGGCATATGGCGATGAAGTTTGAACGCATGGATCTGCTGGCGGAGTTGGAGGAAGTGGTGTTTTTCTTCCACGACCGCGCCGCGCGGGAACAGGTGGAGCTGCGCTATGTACAGGCGCAGCAGCCGCTGCCGCCGGTGCTGGGCGACCGCGACCGGCTGCGTCAGGTGTTTATCAATGTGTTGGATAACGCCATCAAATACTCCTCTGACCACGGGATGGTGCGGGTGGAGGCCGCCGATATGGGCGGCAGGGTGCAGGTGGTCATCAGCGATAACGGCATTGGCATCAGCAAAGAGGATCTTGCCAAGGTCAAGACCAAGTTTTATCGCGCCAACAACAATCGCCCCGGCTCCGGTATCGGGCTGGCGCTGGCGGACGAGATCATCAGCCTGCACAACGGCCGGCTGGAGATCGACAGCGAGTTGGGTGTCGGCACCACCGTCACCATCACGCTGCCGGCTGCGCCGGAAAGTTGAGCGTATAAAGTATCCGGAAAGAATCATATAATTTTTACTGCAAAGGATGGAAGCTATGCCGCAACAGCAAACGACCCCCAAAAAGACTTCGATCGGCGGACAGGCGCTGATCGAAGGCGTGATGATGCGTGGCCCGCAAAAGACAGCCATGGCGGTTCGCCATGTGTCGGGCCGCATTGTGTTGGAAGAATTCGAGAACAAGATCACCAAAAGCCGGGTGCGGCGTATTCCGCTGATCCGCGGCGTGGTCAATATGGTGGAATCCATGGCGCTGGGATATAAGTGCCTGATGCGCTCCGCCGAAATGGCGGGGTTGGAAGACGAAGAGGACGATAAACCCCAGAGCCGCGCCGAGCAGTTTTTGATGAGCCTGCTGATGGTGCTGAGCCTGGTGATCGGCGTGGCGCTGGCGGTGGGGCTGTTCATCTACCTGCCCGCGTTTTTGTACGGACTGATCGTGAAAGCGGCACCGTCGATGGAAAACCGACTGCTGCGCAGTGTGTTTGAAGGGCTGCTGCGCATTGTGTTGTTTGTGGCGTATATGCTGCTGGTATCGCTGATGAAGGATATGCGCCGGGTGTTTCAGTATCACGGCGCGGAGCACAAAACCATTTTCTGTTATGAAGCGGGCGAAGAGCTGACGGTGGAAAATGTGCGCAAGCAAAGCCGGTTCCACCCGCGCTGCGGCACCTCGTTTTTGGTGCTGATGCTGCTGGTGGGCATCATCGTGTCTATGTTTATTCCGGTGACGGTGCCGATTTTGCGCACCGTTATCAAGATTTTGACCATCCCGCTGATGGTGGGGATCGGGTACGAGCTGATCAAATGGGCGGGGCGCAGCGACAGCTGGCTCAGCCGCGTGGTGTCCAAACCCGGGATGTGGATGCAGCGCATCACCACCAAAGAGCCGGACGACAGCATGATCGAATGTGCCATCGCCGCGCTGCAAGCGGTGATTCCCGATGATCCGGAGGAGGATCGGTGGTGAGCATCACCGTGGCGGCGCTGCTGCGGGAGATCACCGCGCAGCTCGCGCAGGCGGGGTGCGATGCGCCCGCGTTTGACGCGCGTTGTCTGTTGGAGGATATCGGCGGTGTGGGGCGCGGCATGGTGGATGCGCGCGCCGCGCAGCCGCTGCCGCCGGATGCGGTACAGGCGGTGCGCCGGGCGGCGGATCGCCGGGCAGCGGGGTATCCGCTGCAATATCTGCTGGGCGAATGGGATTTTTTAACGCTGACTCTGCAAGTGGGCGAGGGGGTGCTGATTCCCCGCGCCGACACCGAGGTGTTGTGCGAACACGCCGCCGCGTGGCTGCAGGCGCGCGTGCTGCCGGTACCGCGGGTGCTGGATCTGTGCGCCGGTTCCGGCTGCGTGGGGTTGGGGCTGTGCAGCCTGTATCCCGCCGCGCGGGTGACGGCGGTGGAGCTGTCGGAGGCGGCGCTGCCCTATCTGCGGCGTAACGCTGCGCACTATCCGGATTTCGCGGTCGAGATCGTGCAGGCGGATGTGCTGCACGACGCGGCACGGTTTTCCGCCGGGTATGATTTGATTTTGTCCAACCCGCCGTACATTCCGGCGGCGGATATTCCCGCACTGATGGCCGAGGTGCAGCATGAGCCGTGTATGGCGCTGGATGGCGGCGACGGGCTGGTGTTTTACCGTGCGCTGGCGCAGGATTGGGCACCCAAGCTCGCGCCGGGCGGCGCGCTGATGGCAGAGGTGGGCATCGATCAGGCAGCGGATGTTGCGGATTTGTGGCGCATGGCGGGACTGACCACGGTGCACACGGTGCGCGATCTGAACGGTGTGGAACGCGTGGTCGCCGGAGAACGAGAATAAAAATCGAATATATGTTCGATTTTTTGCTCCAAACGGTTGCTTTTTGCCGATGGGTCGGCTATAATGAGGCTATCAAGCTGTTGAAAGGATGACGAAAAGCATGGCAGTGGATAAGAAAAAGAGCGCGGCAAAGCCCGCGGCGGACAAAGGCGGCTCGACGGCAGAAAATCGTAAAAAAGCGCTGGATATGGCGTTGCAGCAAATAGAGAAAACCTACGGCAAGGGCGCGGTCATGCGCCTTGGTGAAAATGTGGGTATGGCGGTGGAGCATATTCCCACCGGGTCGATGGCGCTGGACGCGGCGCTGGGTATCGGCGGCTTCCCGCGCGGGCGTATCATCGAGATTTACGGACCGGAGGCTTCCGGTAAAACCACGCTGGCGTTGCACGCGGTGGCGGAAACGCAGAAAATGGGCGGCGAGGCCGCGTTTATCGATGTGGAGCACGCGCTGGATCCCGTGTATGCCCAGGCGCTGGGCGTGGATGTGGACGCGCTGCTCGTGTCCCAGCCGGATACCGGCGAGCAGGCGCTGGAGATCGCGGAAGCGCTGATCCGCTCCGGCGCGGTGGACATTGTGGTGGTGGACTCGGTGGCGGCGCTGGTGCCGCGTGCCGAGATCGAAGGCGATATGGGCGATGCGCATGTGGGCTTGCAGGCGCGTCTGATGTCGCAAGCCATGCGTAAGCTGGCGGGCGCGGTGGGCAAATCCAACTGCATCGCGCTGTTTATCAACCAGCTGCGGTTGAAGGTGGGCGTGGTGTACGGCAATCCGGAGGTCACCGCCGGCGGTAACGCGCTGAAATATTACGCATCGGTACGGCTGGATGTGCGCCGCACCGAGGTCATCAAGGTCAACGGCGAAGCCGTTGGTTCCCATACGCGGGTGCGGGTGGTCAAAAACAAGGTGGCGCCGCCCTTCAAAGAGGCGGAATTCGATGTGATGTATGGCGAGGGCATCTCGCATGTGGGCGAGCTGTTGGATCTGGCGGTCAAGCTGGACATTATCCAAAAATCCGGCTCGTGGTTCTATTATAACGAGGATCGCCTGGCGCAGGGACGCGACAATGTGAAGGAATATCTCAGCAACAATCCCGAGCTGACCGCCGAGCTGGAAACGCTGGTGCGGGAGAATATCCACAAGCTGATGGGCTCGCGCTCGGCAAAAAAAGCGGCACAGCCCAAGGAGCCGGTGGAAATCCCGATCGAAGCCGCGACCAAGGTGACCGCGCCGGCCGCCAAGACCAAGATCGACATTTCGGTGGAGGATTGATCCGCCCATGCGTATCACCGAGGTGAAGCGGGTGCGCGGATCGCTGTACCGCGTGTGGCTGGACGATGAGGACGCGGGCAGCGTGGATGTGCGCACATGGGATGAGTCCGGTTGGAAGCTGGATGGCGACATTTCTGAAGAGGAATGGGAGGCGCTTTGTGAACGCTCGGCGCGCAACCGCGCCAAAAACAAGGCGCTGTATCTGCTGTCGCTGCGTGACCGTTCGCGGGGCGAGCTGTTTGGCAAGCTGAAAGAGGAAGCCGGCGAGGACATTGCCCGCGACACCGTGGAGCAGATGGAGGCTTACGGCTTTTTGGACGATGAGCGGCTGGCGGCGCGCTGGGCAGAGGATCTGTCCGGGCGCAAATGCTATCCCCGCCGCCGGGTGGCGCAGGAGCTGGTGGCGCGCGGCTTCACGCGGGATACCGCGCAGGAGGCCGCCGACGCGATCGAAACCGAAGATCATGTGCTGGCTCTTGCAATGCTGCGAAAAAGATATTATAATAAGATGACAAGCGAGGACGGTCGCCGCAAAACGGCGGCGGCGCTGGCTCGGTACGGATTCCCCCGCGAGGCGATCCGCCGGGCGTTCGACAACTGGGAAAACGAGGATTAACTATGGCCTATACAGTGGGAATGGTGTCGCTGGGATGCCCCAAAAACCAAATGGACGCGGAGCTGATGCTGGCGAAGCTGGAAAAAGCCGGCTACACGCTGCAGCCGGATGCCGCGCTCGCCGATGTGGTGATCGTGAACACCTGCGGGTTTATCGAGGACGCGAAAAAAGAATCGATCGACCAGATTTTGGAGTTTGCGCAGCTGAAAAAAGAGGGGCGCATCCAGCGAATCATCGTGACCGGCTGTTTGGCACAGCGATATGGTCAGGAGATGGCGGACGAACTGCCGGAATGTGACGGTGTGCTGGGGCTTGGCGCCAACGGCGACATTGTGCAGGCGGTGGAAACCGTGTTGTCCGGCGCACCGGTGGTGCGGTTCCCCGACCGCGGCTGTTGGTCGATGGACGGCGACCGGGTGCTGACCACTCCGTCCTTCTTCGCATATCTGCGTATCGGCGACGGCTGCAACAACCGCTGCGCCTATTGTGCGATTCCCGCCATTCGCGGACCGCTGCGCAGCCGTTCGATGGAGGCGCTGGTGGACGAAGCGCGCACGCTGGCGGCAGCCGGCGTGAAAGAGCTGGTGCTGGTGGCACAGGATGTGACGCTGTATGGGCAGGATATCGACGGCAAACGGCATTTGCCGGAGCTGCTGGATCAGCTGTGCGCGATCGAGGGGTTGCAGTGGATTCGTCTGCTGTATTGTTATCCCGAACACATCACTGAGCAGCTGCTGGACACCATCGCGCGGCAGCCCAAGATCGTGAAATATATGGATATGCCGATCCAGCATTGCAGCGGCGAGGTGCTGTCCGCGATGAACCGTCCGGGTGACGAGGCGACCTTGCGGGCGCTTATCGTGCACATTCGCGATAAGGTGCCAGGCATCGCACTGCGCACCACGGTGATGACCGGGTTCCCCGGCGAAACGCCGGAGCAGTTTGAGCAGCTGTGCGGTTTTGTCCGCGATATGCAGTTTGAACGGCTGGGATGTTTCGCGTTTTCGCCCGAAGAGGGCACGCAGGCGGCGACCATGCCGGATCAGGTTCCAGACGAAGAAAAGGAACGCCGCCGCGATATTGTGATGCAGGAACAGGCGCTGGTTGCCGCGCGGTACAACGAGCAGCAGGTCGGCAAAACGCTGGAAGTGCTGGTGGAAAGCTACGACCGGTATGCCGAATGTTGGTTCGGCCGCTCCGCCGCCGATGCGCCGGATATTGACGGCAAGGTGTTTTTCGCGGCGCAGCCGGGACAGGTGCAGCCGGGCGATATGGTGCAGGTGACCATTGCCGATTGCATGGATTGGGATCTGATGGGAGATTTGTGCGATGAATGTAGCCAATAAACTGACTATTTTGCGCATTGTACTGACGCCGGTGTTTTTGGTGTTGATGCTGCTGGATTTCCCCTTTCATTATCTGGCGGCGGGGCTGGTGTTTGGCGCGGCAGCGCTGACCGATCTGTTGGACGGTCATTTGGCGCGCAAATACCAGCTGGTGACCAATATGGGCAAGTTTTTGGATCCGCTGGCGGACAAAATGCTGACCACCGCGGCGTTTTTGGCGTTTATGGCGATGGGGCAGATGAATATTTGGGCGGTCATGCTGATCTTGACGCGGGAATTTATGGTGATGTCCATTCGGTTGACCGCAGCAGCAGAGGGCACTGTGATCGCTGCCAGCTTTTTCGGCAAAGCGAAGACGGTGGCGCAATATGTGGGGATTCTGTTCACCATGGCGGCGAACGAGTTCGCCACATGGCAGCAATCGGTGTTGGCAAACGCCGGTTTGCCGGAGGCGGTGTTCACCGTGCCGATCACTATCAGCAGTGTGCTGCTGTGGGTCGCGGCGATTTTGACGGTGATTTCCGGTATCCAGTATGTCTACAACGGCCGCCGGTTTTTCAAAAACTCCTGACGACCGCTTTTTTCCTTTGGGAACCCAGTCGCCCCCGTTGCGCGTATGGTGCGGCGAGGGCGCTTTTCGATAACATCGGGTGTGTTCGCTGCGGCGGGCGCGCCCCAACAAGCAGAGAGGACTCGATGGTATGAAAATCTACAACACGCTGACCCGCCAAAAAGAAGAACTGCGCACGCTGGAGCCGGGCAAGATTCGCATCTATGCCTGCGGCCCCACGGTGTATAACTATATTCACATCGGCAACGCGCGCCCGCTGTGCGTGTTCGATGTGCTGCGCCGGTATTTGGAGTGGCGCGGGATGGAGGTGCGGTTTGTGCAAAACTTCACCGATATTGACGACAAGATCATTCGCCGCGCCAACGAAGAGGGCACCGATTATCACACCATTGCGGAGCGGTATATCGAGGAATTCTGGACCGATGCGCACGGCTTGAATGTGCGCGAGGCGACGGTGCATCCGCGCGCGACCGAGAATATGGACGAGATCATCGACATTATCCAAACGCTGGTGGACAAGGGCTATGCCTATCCGGCGAAAAACGGCGATGTCTATTTCCGTCCGCGCCGGTTTAAGGAATACGGCAAGCTGTCGCATCAGGATGTGGACGATCTGGAATCCGGCGCGCGCATCGCGGTGGAAGAGCAAAAAGAGGACGCGCTGGACTTTGCGTTGTGGAAAGCCGCGAAGCCGGGCGAGCCGGCATGGGAATCGCCGTGGAGCGCGGGTCGCCCCGGCTGGCATATCGAATGCTCCGCGATGGCGCGGCGGTATCTCGGCGACACCATCGATCTGCATTGCGGCGGACAGGATCTGATCTTCCCCCATCACGAAAACGAGATCGCGCAAAGCGAGTGCTGCAACGGGGTGGAATTTGCCCACTACTGGATGCACAACGGCTATATCAATGTGGATAACAAAAAAATGTCCAAATCGCTGGGCAATTTCTTTACTGTGCGGGATGTGGCGAAGGTGTACGGCTACGAGCCGATCCGCTTTTTCCTGATCTCCTCCTCTTATCGCAGCCCCATCAACTACAACGCCGAGATCATCGAGCAGGGCAAAGCGGCGTTGGAGCGGTTGTACAACTGCCGCGACAGCCTGCGCTTTGCGCTGGAAAAAGCAGGCGAGGGCGCGATGGACGAAGAATTGGCGACGCTCATGGACAAACGCCGTCAGCAGTTTATTGACGCGATGGACGACGATCTGAACACCGCGGACGCGATTTCGGCGCTGTTCGAGCTGGTGAAGGACATCAACATTCATACCGCCGCGGCGGCACAGCCCAGCCGCGAAACCTGCCAGCGCGCGCTGACCCTGTTTGAGGAGCTGACCGGTGTGTTGGGACTGGTGTATGCCGAGGATCAACAGGACGAGGATGCCGACAAGATCGAAGCGATGATTGAAGCCCGCGCGGCGGCCCGCAAAGAGAAAAACTGGGCGGAATCCGACCGTATCCGGGATGAGCTGAAAGCCATGGGCATTGTGCTGGAGGATACGCCCCAGGGCGTGAAATGGCGGCGCGCCTGACCGTGCAGAACTGGTGAAGCCGCCCGACGGCGGCAGAAAGGAGCGCGTTATGACCCTGTCGCGTTTTGCAAAATCGTTGATGTATACGGTGGGCGCGGCGGTTTTGGCGGTGGTGTCGGCGGTGTACCAAGGCAAACTGCACGCCGATGCCGGACCCGAATCCGCGTATTTCGCCGTTCACCGGCTGTTGTTTTTGCTGGCAGTCGTGATGATGGGGGTGGGGGTGTACTCATTCCTGTCCTATACCCGCAAGCAGCGGCGACACCGTATCGATTCGGGTATGCTGCTGGCGACCGGTGTGGGTATTATGGCGGTCACGCTGGCGCTGTGGATCGGCTTCGGCGGGGTGCAGGAGCCGTTTGATGCGACCGGTTACACCGCTGTGAACATCCAGATCGTGGCGCTGACGCTGCTGCCGGTACCGTTTTGGATCCGTGGACTGGTGCTGGCGTGCACCACCCATGAGGATGTCCCCGCCAAGCGGTGGATCGCGAAAATCGCCTCGTTGGCGGTGGCAGTGCTGATGGTGGTGATGATCGCTGCCGGCGGCATGATGCGGATGATGTATTTCGACAGCAAGGCGGACGCCGCCGCTGCCCGCGAAAACAACAGCCGCACCGCTACTTCCCAAACACAGCTTTCGTAAATACAACTACAAAAAAGGCACCGTTCATTATGAACGGTGCCTTTTTTGCGTTCGGAGAAAGGGGAAGAGGCGGTTTGTGCGGCTGCGCGGCGGGGTTGTATAGGAGGGATGCGGTGTTGCGCACGACACCGGCGCGTAGCATCGCGCGTTGTACGGGGGAACGGTATCGCATACTATGCTGGCGTGCGCAATCGGGTGCGCGCGATGGAGCAGGAGATGCGCGCATGGCAGAGGATGCCGCTGCGTTGACCGCCGCGCGACAAAAAATCCCCTGCGGTTCTCTGTACCGGAACCGCAGGGGATCAGTGTATGCTTATTCTTCGGGAGCCGACGAAGGTTGCGTAGCCGGAGGCTCGGTTGCCGGCGGTTGGGTGACCGACGCCTGAGTAGGAGCCGTCGTGGTGGCGGCTTGGGTCGGCGCAGCGGTGGTCGCCTGCGGCGCGGTCGTTTTGGGCGCGGCGGTGGTGTTGTCATTGTTGTTGTCGCTGTTGCCTCCGCTGCTGCTGTTGCTGCCGCTGCCGGAATTGCTGCTCCAGCCGGAGCTGTCCACAGCGCCGCCGCCATGGTAGCACAGCGCCGGAATGTTGTTGGCTTTGTAAACGCCCACGGCAGTGCTGGGGCAGCCGTAGCCCGCCAGCTGGCCGGTGTAGGTGCAATAGTGGCGCTCCACCGTGGTACCCTTAAACTCATTAAAGGTCTTGGGCGTGAGGTTGGCGTGCAGCTTCTTCATGCACTGGTTCCACAAAATCCGCGCGTAGCTGACCTGGTCGCCCACCAGCTCGTAGTTGTTGTCGTAACCGAACCACGACGCCGCACAGTAATAGGGCGTGCCGCCCGCAAAGTACACGTCGTTGTTGTTTTCGGCGGTACCGGTCTTGGCAAAGACCTCCCAGCCGCTCCACTGCCCCATCAGGCTGGCGGCGGTACCGTTGGGGTTCGCGATAACATTTTGCAGCAGACGGTTCATCACATACGCCGAATCGGTGTCCATCGCTTCGGAGCCGGTTTCGTCCGCTTCCAGAATCACATCGCCGTCCCGCTCCACTTTGTAGTAGGTGAGCGGCTTGTGATACACACCGCCGTCGCCGAAGGTGGCGAACGCCGCCGCCATTTCGCGGCAGGTCACGCCGCTGCTGAGAGCGCCCAGCGCCAGCGGTGCATAGTTTTGGTCGTTGTTTTCATCCAGCGTGGTCAGATGGAACTTGTCCCGCACAAAGTTAAAGCTGGTTTCCAACCCCATCTTTTGCAGAATACGCACCGGCACGGTGTTGAGCGACCGCTCGATGGCGTAGGGAATCAACACATTGCCGCCGTAGGGGTTCGGTACGCTTTCGTAGTTGGCGGGCCAGTTCGATCCGTCCGGCAGTTTGATGGAAGCGTCGCGTTCCTGCGACGAGTAGTGGATGGTGTTCAGCGCGATGGCGGGACCATACACGCCCACCGGCTTCATGGACGAACCGGGCGACCGCTCGGACTGGGTGGAACGGTTCAAGATACGGTTTTGGTTCTTTTCGCCGCGTCCGCCGACCGTCGCCACGCAATGTCCTTTGTAGTCCATAATGTAAATGGCTGCCTGCGGGTCCTCGGGATAGCCCGCGCGGTTGCTGGGGAAGTTGCTGTCGTCGGCGTAGATGCTTTCCATCGACTTTTGAATGCTCTCGTTTTCCGCCGAATAAATGCGCAAGCCGCCGTGGAACGCCATGTTCTCGGCGTAGGTGTAGGTGTAGCCGTAGGTTTCCATCAACCCGTCGATCACATCTTCGATCAGCAGATCGGTGTAGTAATCGTTGACCTCTGCGGTGGCGCTGTTGTCGGTGTCGACATAGTGCAGCTCTTCGCCCAGCGCCTGAATGTATTCCTGGTCGTTGATGTAGCCCAGCTGGCGCATTTTATACAGCACCAGCCGCTGGCGCTGCCGCACATGGTCGGGATGGTAATAGGGGTTGTAGTAAGAGGGATTGTTGGTGATGCTGGCCAGCACCGCACATTCCGCCAGCGAGCAATCCTGCAGATCCTTGCCGAAATAGGTGCGCGCGCCCGCGCCCACGCCGGTGATGTTGCCGGTCAGCGGCAGAATGTTGAGGTACGCTTCCAGCACCTGATCCTTGGAGGAGGAGGTTTTCTCCAGCTCCAACGCGCCCAAAATTTCGGTGATCTTGCGTTCGATGGTGTGGTCATCGTTTTGGGTGGTCAGCTTGATCAGCTGCTGGGTGATGGTGGAACCGCCGTATTCGGTGGAGTTAAAGTGGAAAATCAGGTTGGCAAACGCGGACACCGTTCGTTTCCAGTCCACGCCCTTGTGGTCGCGGAACCGCTCGTCCTCGATCGAGATGACGGCGTTTTGCATATACATGGGCATATCGTTGAGATCCACCCACACGCTGTTGGTGCCGCCCAGCGACTGCTTTTCTTCAAAATCGCCGTTTTTGTTCTGAACATAAATAAAGCTGGTTTCGTTGGTGATGTTGTTCAGATCAGGCAGCGAACCGGAGCCATCGAATTTGGTCAGCACGAACGCGACCATAATGCAGGTGACCAGGCTGCCGGTGATGATGCCGATCAGCAGAATGGTCAACAGGCATTTGCCCACAGCGCCCAGCGCCTTGCGGGTGTGGTGCACCGCCGGCTTTTTCATAAACGCCTGTGCTTTTTGCAATCTTTGTGCCATGACAAGAGCCCTCCTTAAAGGGGAGTATATCCTATCTCGAGGTTCGAGTGGATTGTGTAAGAACAGATACCTTTATCTTATAGCAATTAGCGGCAAATGTCAAATATCAAAACTGTAACGAAATCTATCTTTTTTGTAACGATTATCTTTCAAACCGCCGTCGACGGATATTTTTTTCCGCGCCGGGCAAAATAAGGGAAAAGAACCGATGTGGGGAGGCGAAACGCGCGTGAAATTAGCCAAAACGATTGGCGCGGGCATCACCGCGCTGGCGGGGGTGGCGGTGATACTGGCGGGGGGGACGGCCGCGCCCGCCCCGACTACCCACGCGGCACCGGCTGGCGATCAGGTTACGGTGGCGGCGCGGTATGTGCTGCGCGATTGGCAAGGGCGGCTGGCGGTGTTTCGCGAGGGAGCCGCCGCGCCCGAACAGGTATACGAGGATGTCGCGGTGGCGACGCTGCCGCCCGCCGAGCAACAGCGGCTGCGGCAAGGGGTGATCGCGCCCGACCGCGCCGCGCTGTGCCGGCTGCTGGAGGATTACACCAGCTGATGATGGCGCGGTTGCCAAAAGCCGCCTTTCCGTTGCGGAAAAGGCGGCTTTTTGTCAGGAAACATCGGCGATCGCGGTCAGCTGATAGCCGGTGGCGGTTTGTTTAACGGTGTATTGCTGGAACATGGACGCGTCGGCGGCGGTGGGCGGAATGTCGTTGCCCTGATCGTCCACCGTGATGTCGGCGGCGGCGACATAGCCGACCCGCACCTGATAGGTGCCGTCCTTTTTCTTCACGCTGTCCACCACCGGCTGATACAGCGTGGCGGTGAAGGCGGGAACATGATATTGGGCGGCGGTTTTGTCGTACCACAGCGAGAACGCGTCCTCTTCGGTGGCGAACACGCCGGTGTCGGGGGTCAGATCCTTGCCAAACAGCTTTTGAAACGCGGCGTTGACCTCTTTTTCCGGAATCAACAGCCGGTCGTTTTCGTCGGATTCATACTGGGAATCGCCTTTTTTCTGGCGTACCCGGATGCGGTCGGTTTCGGTGACCTGCCAGATCGCTGCCTTGATACAGGCGGGGGAGGAGGCGGCTTGTTTGCCGCCGGAAAAAGCGGTGGGGTTTTGCAGCATCACCGGTTTGAGAAACGCCGTCAGCTCCTGCTTGAGCGGGGTATCGTCGGCGGCCTTTTGAATCAGCCCCCAGCCGCTGACCAGCAGCGAAATGCCGCCCACCAGCGCCAGCACCAGCACCAGAAATCCCAGCGGTGCCGCCAGCGGATGCTGCCGCCGTTTGGCGGTGTGTGCCGCGCGCGGGGCGGTGTTGTCCGCCGGTTCTGCCGGTTTGGCTTCGGGTGCGGCTTTTTTCGCCTGCTGGGGGGCAGGCGCGGGCGACTCGTCAGCAGAGGAAGGGCGTTCGGACGGCTGCGGTTCTTCTTTCGGAACCGGCGGTTGTTCCACCTTTTGCCATTCGCTCATGCGGGGTTCCTCCTTTATCCGGTCAGCGGATCTGGCCGTTGCCGGTGATGATGTATTTGCAGGTGGTCAGTTCGCGCAGTCCCATCGGGCCGCGGGCGTGCAGCTTTTGGGTGGAAATGCCGATCTCGGCACCCAACCCGAACTCGCCGCCATCGGTAAAGCGGGTGGAAGCGTTGACATACACCGCCGCCGCGTCCACCTGATCCACAAACTGCTGGGCGGCGGACTGGCTGTCGGTGACAATGCACTCGCTGTGACCGGTGGAATAGCGGGTGATGTGGTCGATCGCCGCTTCCAGCGAGGGCACCACCTTGACCGCCATATCGTAATCCAGATATTCGGTTGCCCAATCCTGTTCGGTGGCGGGAACCGCGTCCACAACCGCCATCAGCGCGCGGGAGCGGTCGTCGGCGTGCAGCCGCACACCGGCTTGTGCCAGCGCTTTGCCCAGCGCGGGCAGCGCTTTTTCGGCGATGGCTTCGTGCACCAGCAGCGTTTCGGCGGCGTTGCACACCGAGGGGCGAGAGGCTTTGGCGTTCACCGTGATGGCGCACGCCATGTCGATGTCCGCCGAGGCGTCCACATAGATGTGGCAGTTGCCGGTGCCGGTTTCCAGCACCGGAACGGTGGCGTTTTCCACCACCGAGCGAATCAGCCCTGCGCCGCCGCGGGGGATCAGCACATCCAGATATTCGTTCAGCCGCATCAGCTGGGTGGCGGTTTCGCGCGAGGTGTCGGGAATCAGCTGCACCGCGTCGGCGGGCAGCCCCGCAGCCGCCAGACCGTCACGCAGCGCGTTGGCAATGGCGGTGTTGGAATCGATCGCTTCTTTGCCGCCGCGCAGAATCGCTGCGTTGCCGGCTTTCAAACACAGCGCCGCTGCGTCGGAGGTGACATTGGGGCGCGCCTCATAAATAATGCCGATCACCCCCAGCGGTACCCGCACTTTTTCAATTTTCAGTCCGTTGGGGCGGCGAAAACCGTCCATCACTTCGCCGATGGGGTCGGGCAGCGCCGCCACTTGGCGCACGCCGTCCGCCATGCCGTCGATGCGGTCCTTGCTCAGCGATAACCGGTCCAGCATGGACTGGCTCATGCCGTTTTCTTTGGCGCGCGCCACATCGCGGGCATTCGCCGCCAGAATCGCGTCAGTTTGGGCTTGCAGCTGCGCCGCCATCGCGAGCAGCGCGTTGTTTTTATCGCCGGTGGTGGCGGCCGCCAGCCGCCGCGCCGCCGCGCGGGCTTGTTGTCCCATTTGATTCAGCATACTCTATTGACACCGTCCTTTTTGTCGTTTCAAGGGGAGAGATTATCAGCGGGCGTTTGCATCGAACAGCGTGCCCACATCCTCGCCGTCAAACAGCGCATACAGCTTTTGCGGATCGGCGCCGTTCATGATCACGCCGGGGATCTGCTTTTCCATCGTCAGCTGCAGCGCGTGCAGCTTGGTCTGCATACCGCCGGTGCCGCGTTTGGAACCCGCGCCGCCCGCCAGCGCCAGCAGCTCGTCGTCGATCGCGGTCACCACCGGAATCCGCTTGGCATCCGGATGCTGGTGCGGATCGGCGTTGTACAGCCCATCAATGTCGGTCAGCAGGATCAACAGATCCGCATCCGTGACCCGCGCCACGATGGCGGACAAGGTGTCGTTGTCGCCAAAATTGGCGCCCGCCAACTCGTCCACCGCCACGGTATCGTTTTCGTTGATGATGGGAATGATGCGCATTTCCAGCAGCGCTTGCAGCGTGTTGGTCACGTTCCTTTTGGTCAGCGCATTGTCGATGATGTCGCGGGTGAGCAGCAGCTGTGCCACCGACTGGTTGTATTCGCCGAACAGCTTGTCATAAATGAACATCAGCTCGCACTGCCCGACCGCCGCGATGGCCTGACGGCGATGCGTTTCACTGGGGCGGGAGCGGAGTCCCAGCTTGCCGACACCTACCCCCATTGCGCCGGAGCTGACCAGAACGATCTCTTTTCCGGAATTTTGCAGGTCGGTCAGCACTTTGCACAGCGATTCGATCGCGCGCAGGTTCAGCCGCCCGTTTTCGTAGGTCAGGGTAGAGGTGCCGACTTTCACGACCACCCGCCGGGCTTCGGTAACAGAGGACATGTTGTCCCCTCCTTTTCTATAAAAGATATGAGGCTTGTCTTAAAAATATCAATAGAAATTATTCTACCATACTTATCAAAAAATGCAACTGCCGGTTCGCTTGACTTGCAACAAAAAAAGGGGTATAATAAAAACTGCCGAAATTCCCATTTTGAAATAGGAGGTTTCACCCATGAAAAATAAAGGCGAAAAGATTACGTTTGTGGTCGTTTTGGCGGCGGTGATCGCGGCGCTGACGACGGTTGGTGTGCTGCTGGTTCGTATGATGCTGAAGAAAAAGCGTCTGTGCGCCGAGGGCGAGGCTGTGCAGTATATGATGGATGATTACGATTATGACGATGACTGCGGTTGCGGTTGCTGCTGTGGCGGCGATGACGATGCGCAGGATGAGCCGGCGGACGAAGAGGAAGCCGACGACGAGGCACAAGAGGCCGAGGAAGAATAAGATAACCCAAGTCAACTGATTTTTGGATGAAGCGACCCGCCTTTGCCCGATAGGGCAAAGGCGGGTCAGCTTTTTGTATACGATTGGTTATTGACCGGCGCTGGTGGTGGCTGCGGCGTTGGCGGTGGTGCCGGTGGCAGCCGTCGTTGCTGCCGTGGTGGCGGCGGTGGTGGTCGTGTTGGGATCCCACGGCGTGAACCGCAGGAATTGCCCGCTGACATAGCCGGACAAGCCCTGATACTGCACCTCGTACCAGTCGCCGTTGCGTCCGACAATGGTCACCTGCTCGCCCGCTTCAATGCCGCACACCGCCTTGTAGGCAAGCCCGGCGCCGCTGCGGATGAGGGTGGCGTGGTTATGGATATAGCCCACCGACGGCAGCGCCGTGGTGGTGACAAGCTTGGTCGTGGTGGTGGTCGTGACCGCCGGTTCGTCCTTGGGTTCGGACAACGAGGAGCATGCCGACAGGCTGCACAGCAGCAGGGCGGCGCAGCCGAGCGCGCCCACACAAGTGCGGATAGTCATAACGAAACCTCCTGAAACACAGCAATGCCGCCATCGCCGCGGCTGCCGATTTATTTTCAGTATACCACAAGCGCCATCAAAAGGGTAGCCTTTTTTGCGAACAGTCTGCAAAGGCACGAAAAAAGCCGTCGTTTCGGGAAGATCCGAAGCGGCGGCTTTGGTATAGGGACGCACATTACGCCGCCTCGCGAGAAAACCGGCGGGTAATCGCGGCGACAGCGGCGCGCCCTTTGCGCTCCGCCGCAGCGCAGAACGCGCGTACACGCAGCAGATCAAACAGCTTCAGCCGCACCCCATCCACCAGCGAACTGACCAGCCAGATGCCCAGCGCCGCTCCCAGCACCGCCAGTGGCAGCACAAAGGGGTTCAGCGACACAAAGCTCTTGAACGCGCCGGTGATGATGTGGTTGCGAATAAACGGTGACTCGTGGAACAGATAGACGCCGAACGACACCGGCGCAAAGATTTTGGCAAAGCGGACAGCGGGGCGACCCGGGGTCAGATTCTTGAAAAACAGCAGCAAGCATACCGCACCGATCAGTATGGTCGGGGAGGTGTAGCCGATCAGATAATAGCCGTCGATCGGGAACCAGGAGAACACCGCGCCCAACCGGTCGATCACCAGCTTGGATGCCCATGTCAGCAGCACGCAGACGGCGTAGCCCAGCAGGTGGGTGCCGTTGCGCTTGAAAAAGGATACGCCGTATTTCCGCATATACGCGCCGAACAGATACAGCACCACCAGCCACAAAAAGCTGTATCCATCCCGTGAATACGGAAAGTCGGAATGGAACAGGGTCGGCAGCAGCGAAAAAACGGTAAACAACAGGACGATCAGGCGGGTCATGGCGGGCTTGCTCAGCGTGTCCACTAGGTGGTTCAGTGTCGGGAGAAAGAAAAACAGGCAAAAATACGCGGTGAAATACCAATAGGTGTTGTACGCAAAGGGGAAAAGGGTGGCCAGTATGTCCATCATCCCCACACTTTGGCGGTCGAACACCAGCATCAGTGCGGTGGAGATCACCATATAAAACAGCGCTTGCAGGCACAGATACAGCAAATTGGCGTATTTATGGGTGTTGCGCCCGTAGGATACATAGCCGGAGATCAGCGCATAGCAGTCAACCGCACCGTATACGGCAATTTCCAGCAGCCAGATGGTGGCACTGCTCAGCGACAGCATCGGCAGCGAGGTGGAAATCTCGCTGCGTTTGATGACATGGATCACCGCGATCATAATCATCGACAAAATGCGCAGCAGGTCAATGCCGTAATTGCGTGCGGGTTTGGTCAGATGTTGTGCTTCCATTCGATGCAATCAGCCTCTTTTCCGGCCGGGCGGCCTGCACCCATTATATAAAAGGCGGCATCGGATGTCAATGCGCCGCCCTGCCCGGCGTTAGCGGGCGGGGATACGGAACAGCCCGTCCTTGCTGCAATAAAAATAGAACGCGTCAACACAGCTCTTTTGAAAACGCGCCTCGGCGCTGCCCTCCGGATACAGCTTGACCAGCTGCAGCCGGTCGCCGCTGACTGCCGCCAAAAACGAGATGTAATGGTCGCGGCGCATCTCATGGGGGATGGAGAGATAATACTCATCCTCCACCGTTTGTACCACGGCGGGGTGGGCGGCATCCACGGTTTCTGGCTCCAGCGGAGGCAGTGTGATGCCGTGGCAGCTGATTGCCGCCTGTCCCATGCTGTGGATCACATTGCCGCACACCGGACACACATAAAAATGTGAGCGGCGCATGTTGGCGGATACATTGGTGTTGGTAACGGTGCTGCCGGACAGCAGCTCTGCCACCGATACCCGCAGCGCCGCCGCCAGCGGCTCCAACAGCGAAATATCGGGATAGCCCTTGTCGGTATCACATAGTTAAAGATATTGGTATCATTCAATCAATTTTGCCGATAAAGCGGTAGAAGATTTCTACCTCCTGTTCCCGGCTTCCGTCCTCACCTTTGACCGCTTCATGGACAACGATTTTTTCAATCAGCATATTCAAAAGTTCGGCGGTCAGTTCTGTTGGATTGACGCACTCTTTCATCAAGGCAATCCATTTTTCTGCGTCTACGGCGTTCTGGCTTTCAGTGGCGATAGCGGATTGAAGCTGTTCAATCTTTTCGTCCAGTTCAGCCTGTTCGCTTTGGTACTTCCCGGACAGCATAGAGAAGTTGTATTCCGTGATACGCCCCGCCGCCCAGTCCTCATACATCCGGGCAAACAAAGTATCGACTTCGGCTTTTCGCTTCTCTGCCTTTTTCAGTTCTGCGGCCTGCTTCTTTCTTGCGGCAGCCTGTCCCTTATCAGTGGCATTTAACAGCTGCTTCAAGAGCCGTTCTTCATCATGCTGTACCAGCCCCGACCAGTATTGCAGACGGGAGAGGACATAGGCATAAAGCACATCATAACGGATATAGTGCATGGAGCATTGGCGTGTGCCCTGCCCGTACTTGCTACAATGATAATGGCCGTAAGGCTTGCTGTTCTGCCTGTTCTCCCCATAGGACAGCGACCAGCCGCAATCCGCACATTTTACCAATCCGGAAAAAATCTGCGTTGTACCATCCTTGCACTTCCTGCGGCGGTTTGCTATCTGCTCCTGTACCTGCCGGAAAACCTGCTCGCTGATAATCGGCTCCTGCGTGTTCTCCACCCGCACCCATTCACTTTGGGGCTTGCGTACCCTCCGCTTGTTCTTAAAGGAAATGTTCGTTTCCCGGTAATGAATGGTATGGCCGATATAGGTTTCGTCTTTCATAATGCTCTTGACCTGGGCTATCGTCCATGCGTAGCTTTTTTCCTCCGGCGCACCCGCATAGATGTTTGCAAAAGTCCCGTCACGCTGGAAGTTGATAAATCCCGGTGTGGGAACCTTTTCCGCAATCAGTATTCTTGTGATACTGGCCGCCCCTCTGCCATGAATAGCAAGGTCAAAAATCTTCTCCACTATCCAGCGGGTTTCCTCGTCGATTATCAGCTTGTTTTTGATTTCCGGGTGTTTCCTGTACCCGATGGGAGCATAGGCGCCGATACGCTGTCCTGTGGCAAACTTTGCTTTGAAAGCGGCCTTTACCTTGCGGCTTGTATCTTTCGCAAACCATTCATTGAACAGGTTTTTGAACGGGACAAAATCGGAAAGCCCTTTCTCTGTGTCCTCATTCTCCGCAACGGCGATGTAGCGAACCCGTTTCTCCGGGAACAGAAATTCCAGATAGTAGTCCATCATCACATGTTCCCGCCCGAAACGGGACAGGTCTTTCGTGACAATGCAGTTTACTTTTCCGGCTTCCATATCGTCCATCATGCGCTGAAAATCCGGCCGTTCAAAGTTCGTCCCCGACCAGCCATCGTCCACATACTCACCGACTACATGAAGCCCCTGTTCCTTTGCGTACTGTTGCAGGATTGTCCGCTGTGTTTCAATGCTTACGCTGTCACCATAGTTTTCATCGTCCCGGCTCAATCTCATATAAAGCGCCGTGTTGTAAATCGTAGTATTG
>ERZ773193.551-NODE-551-length-57098-cov-29.894325_pt1 | contig 57098 bp, 51 predicted proteins | sample MGYA00511110_ERZ773193 | MGnify/ENA primary metagenome ERZ773193 (study PRJEB29015, sample SAMEA2737784) | human gut metagenome | biome: human gut; feature: human-associated habitat; material: faeces | place: China | collected 2012 ... | reverse complement strand
AACTGATAGGTGTAACTACTTGGAATATAGTGGGGACGCTGTATTGGTGATATACAGTCGAACTCAAAATATAAAAAATGCTGTTAGGAAATAAAATAAGGTCTCTTAGAGATGAACAAGGAATATTGCAACGCCAAGTGGCTGCATACTTGGAAATAGACACTCCAATGTTCAGTAAGATAGAACGAGGTGACAGGCGAGCTAAGAGGAGTCAAGTATCTCAACTAGCAACATACTTTCATGTAAACGAAAATGAAATGCTGGCACTTTGGCTTGCAGATAAAATTCTGGATGCCTTGGAGGGTAATGAAAAACAAGGCATTAATGCTATAGAAATAGCAGGAAAAGAACTTGCAAAACATAAAACGTTATAATCACAATCAAAGATGGAAACACTAATAGACAAAGTAAAAGGTACTATATATGGTCAAGCTATAGGAGATGCACTCGGACTTGGCACAGAAGGTATGACCGACGAAGACATGGCTTGGAAATATCCAAATGGTATTACTTACTATAGCGATATTTTTCAGGATCGTCATCGTAAAAGATGGAAAATTGGTGATTGGACAGATGATACGGATATGATGCTATGTATTGCCAATGCTGTCGTTAAAGATAAAGGTGTTAACCTTACGTCTATTGCTCAGAATTTCAAAGATTGGGCTATGGGTGAACCAATGGGCATTGGTGAAACAACTTATAAAGTTTTGATTCTTGCTGATTATGTAGAGAAGCCTTTTGAGGTTTCCAAGAAGATTTGGGAAATGGGACATTGCAAAGGGGCTGCCAATGGAGGCTTGATGCGAACTTCGATTGTTGGAACCTTCCCTAAAGCAGTAGAAGAGAGTGCTGCCAATATATGTAGATTGACCCATTATGACTCTCGTTGTGTAGGGTCATGTGTTATAATCTCCCGACTAATACACAGCCTGATATACAAGAGTGTGGGATTGTCTTATCATGAAATGGTTGATATTGCCATGAAATATGATGAACGCATTGTCGAATTTATTGATTTGTCTTTGGCGCCAGATATAAGGATACTTGAATTGCAAGATGAAGATTCTGTAGGCTATACATTAAGATGTTTGTCTGCTGCATTATGGGCTTACTGGCATTCAAGTTCATTTACAGAAGGACTGCTTGCTGTTGTTAGAGCAGGTGGTGATGCAGATACCAATGCAGCTGTGGCATGTGCTGTTCTTGGAGCAAAATACGGATATGAAGCTATACCAAACGAGTATAAGGAAGGCTTGATATACAGAAGCCAATTGGATTCTGTCATAGAAGAATTGAAATGTTTGTTTTATCCATATTGGTAAGTCCTGTGAAAGCATTAACTATCAACAAAGGCATATGAGAATCAAGAAAGAACCTATCATATGAAAATTACTGTAAAAATCAGCACGAAAGTTTATGAAGAGTTGAGGAAAAGCCCTCTCTTCTTTGTGAAATTCTATGAGGATATTCGTATGGACGAAAATGGCCGTGAATTTGACCATTCTTTATGGAAATCCGTCAATTCTGATCTTTCAATTAGCTTCCCTGCTCAAAATTTTGGAAACAGAGAAAATGGATATTGTCTGTGTTTGGCAGAGAGTGCAACTTATGTTGAGAAACAAGATTCACTCGGAAAAACATATACGGACGAGAATCTGGTAAATATGGTGTTTCGAAATGTTTCTAATTCCGTTCAAGATTATATAATTTGTCTCAATAACTGTATTAGACGTTGTCAAAATAAAGAGGACAAATACTACTATCTTGAGATACTTTGGCTGCTAGACAAAACGTTTATTGATATAAACCATCTGACAGAAGCTATCAATAAATATGATTTCAGGTATATTCCTCGTATCTTAGACATTCTACGACATATAGGACATTGCTTGTCAGTGGAAAAGCAAAATATTCTTAAGAAAGTTTTCGCTTCTCTGAACGGACAGTATGATGTGTATATGCCACAAATGCTCACTGAAGCAGTTCAATTCTTACAGAAAGAAACGGAGCCAGATAAGAAGAACTTATTCCAGCTAATTGATGAATTCTTTGAATGGAATTTTAGTGTAGATTATGCCGATAAGATTGGTAAAACCAACAATCCATTGTTACAATTGGTTTGTTGGTTTTCAAATGAGAAGAAGTTGGCTGATTATAACATATTAATTTCATTATTTGCTTTAGTTTCAGAAAAAGTCAGATTGAATATCGTAAAAAGATATTTCCATGATGTTAGGTGCGGAAATACGACTTTTAATATTCAGTTGTTGCAACAGTTCGTTAACAATAAATTTGACAATTTTATCAGATATAGATATTGTATAGAGACTCCATCAGACAAAGTAATCCTTACAGTACCTCTTTTGTGTGATAACATAATCACATTGTACAACTCAAATGGTGGAGCATTTCAGACCTTTGACGGAATTCTTGATTTTGCCATGACCCATTGTGACCAAGTGCACCCTGGCATTAACTTTTACTTGAAAAGAATTATCCCCACCTGTGAGCATAGTGCTGTCTACAATACAGATTTTAAAGGGTTCGTAGATTATCAGCTTATAAGAAAGCTAAATACCTCAAAATTGAATGACGAAAACTTGCTTATTACCATCAGAAGCATACTTGATAAATATGGTCGAAGATTATCTTATCCGATATGTAAATATGACAATGATAAAAAAATAGAGACTACTATCTTAGAAAAGTGCAAGAATGCTTTCCGGGAAAAGGCAACTAATGGATTTTCACAGCAAAGCAAAATTCAATGTCTGGGAATTGGGTATAAATTTTATGAGAACAAGTGGGTGGTCAATGTAGATGATAAAAGAACTGAGATATTAAAGACATTTGCTTCTTCTGTCTCCTCATTGCGTAAAACCGATTCCATTTATTATGTGGACATTCAAGACGTATCTGTTGACAAACTTCGTAAATATGTAATTTCATTACCTCAGAAATATCAAATTGTTGGTGAGGATGAGTTTCTTGTACCCTCATATAAGGAGGAGACTTACGATTTGTTCTTAATCAAAACTCTGTCTGAAATACTTCGTATGAGGATTGTTCCACAAAAAGGAGTACTCGTAGGGGCAAGGTTTGATGTATTTGGGTATTGGAAAGAAATTTATACAACACTTTCTGATGACGAAAAACGGAATGCAAAGGGAGAAGCTTATAAAAAAGCCCTGTCTGTTTTCAAGGAAAAAGAATCTACTGAAGTTTACCAAAGGACAGTAGCTTCATTGAAGAAGGAATTAAAGATAAATGAGTATAACGGTGAGTATTTTGAGTTGAATTTTGATAGACAGCAACTCATTAGTTTGATAAGTCGTTACTATTTTAAAGAAACACTCGAGGATGATGATAGTGACACGAGACGTGAATTCTTGACATTATCATACACAGACAATTTCAAGCCATACTGCGCACCGACATTAAGTGAAACAAACAATCCTGCCATTGATCTGCCTTTCTTTTGGTGCAGAGGGAAAGAATGTTTCCATAACAATCTCGCAAATCAAACTCTTGCAGAACAAAATGATTGGCATCACTATTCATTATATCACATGGTGGAGATTATAGGTTTCAAAAAACTACATATGACTCCAGGAGGCTATGAACCAGACAATGTGGTAAGAGGATTCATTGCTGTTACCAATAAGGCCATGCAAAAATTCAAAAGATTGAAATGCAGGGGATGTGGACATTTGATGTTTACAGACAAGGGCAGTGGATTTAACAGGCATAATTATTATTCATGTATAAATCCAAATTGTCCTGAAGTACGAATTCCTGTTTATTTGAGCTATTGCTACAAATGCAAGAAAGGATTGATAGATTCAAGAGATACTAAACGATGTCCAAATGGTTGGTACATATGCCCAACTTGTTTGGCGTGTTGCGATGATGAGCAATACGAGCGTCAGGCACAGAGATATAGAATTATAAATCGTCCTGTCCCAGAACTAATCGTAAGGATGCTTGGACATGGTCATAATGATAAAGGAGAATATTTCTGTCCTAATTGTGGTGGCCCGCTTGAAATAGTTATGGATGAACACTATGGCGTAGAGAGACGAGGTTGCCCTCGATGCCATAAGGTATTTGCGTATTTTGGTCGATAAAGGTTTATTAATCCTCATAAACAAGACGATAGGTTTGTCCAGTTTTGGATATACCTATCGTCTTGTCTTTTTGTAAGGCTTCAATGATCCAAGCTCCAATAAGTTTTGAAGAATGAATCCGAGTGGATAAGTGAATCCAACTCTTGATAGTCCTTCTTTCTCTTTTCATTCATAATGACATTTTTGTAAAAAATGCGGTTGGTTCTGTCAAGATCCATGGTCATTTTTTGATGCACGGATGAAAAGAAAACGCATATCATAGTTCCGATGATAACGAGCTGCCATTGGAACAATCCCCATTTATCGGTTCTTTTTAGGAACTTCTTCCATTTATAAAGGCACCATGCCTTTAATGTTGGTGGAGGAGATGGCTTGGGATTTGTGATGGTTTGCAAAGCATCACCCCATACTTTTAGAATTTTATGAACTTTCTCTTTTGGTAAGTCCTCATGAATGATGTTACAGCCAATAAAGCGGATTGTGCTTTGGATTGCAGGGGAATATTCCGGAGCCCACTCTGCTACTTGCGCTACGTTTTTGATACCTTGTGCCTCTCGTTTGAGGTTACACTCTTCACGCTTGCGTTCTGATTCTTCTTTGTACTTGTCATATTGTTTTTTCAACTCATCTTTGTAATAATGAATGAAAGTTTCTCCCATATTCTTGATGTTCTTGTCAGACAACACTCCGGTAGAATCAGGCATATCCGAATAGTAACATGCAATTCCGTCATAAACAGCATCCTTTAAAGTGCTATAAGAAAGTGTATCTTCGGGTGATTTCACCTTAGGGGTTGTGGGTGGTGGACTTTCCTTTTGTGACAACTTTATCAGCAAAGACTCGATATTAGCAAGTCTCTGTTCATTAGCAATGTTCTTACTCTTGAGGATAGACAACTCATCTAGTATCTCCTCATATTGTTCATTTGGTTTAGCCATAATAATGATTGTTTGATATTTTTATTATCGTCTGCCTCTTCCGAAGCTACGACCTCTATTGTTATATTTTTTCTTGTATTTGTCTTCGTCTCCCCAACCAAGTTTGGAAGATGAATTTCCACCACCTGCAGATATGGCAGGTTGGTATGGTGGAAAAAGTATCGTTCCAAGGGAAGTGAGTCCTACTTGAATCACTCCTTTGCCTACATTCGAAATATCTTCTGCAACTTGGTATAGCCCATCAAAGAACTCTTGCCCCAAAGTCTGATTATTGCCATGCATCTGTGGAACTTCGTACATCTTTGCTTGGGCTTGCCAAGGAAAATGCAAGTCGAAATCAGGGAATAGTCTATCAATATCTCTTACCTCATAGGCATTGTGTGAGTCATACCACTCTTGCCGAGCATCATCATACATGTCCTTTGCTTGTTCATGGACTATAGCGATAGGATTGCCAAGTTTCTTACAAATACATGCAAGAGTGAGAGATGAATCCAATTGCTTGCCACTATAAGAAATGTCATGTTTCATCTTACCACTGATATGCTCCTTGGCAAGAGTGAATGAAATTCCTTCGATGCCGTTTGTTTGAGTATTATATCGAAAGCACAAACGGATTCCTGCTTTTGACAATTCTCTCTCAAACTCTTTCCAATTTCGAGAGACTTGCAACGATTCACTTACTCGATGCAACATCTGATAACGGATAGCATCCATTGAGCGAAGTCTTCTTTCCTTGATGGCTTCTTTTCCTCTTGCCATATATAAGCCATATTGTTCCGTCAATTCCTTGCATACTTTTATGTTCTTGTCTTTCTCATGCGAGTCTTTGGTGCATTTGCCTTTAAAGTTTACTCGATTTACCATGATATGAACATGTGGATGCTCTTTGTCGAAATGACGGAATGCAACAAATTGATTGTCATCATACCCCATGCGCTTCAAGTAATCGTTGACTATTTGCCCTAACATATTGTCATTGATGCGTTGGGCATCATGAGGTGAGAACGATAAGATAAAGTGACCTACAGGTTTCTTGGTTCGAGTACTCAAACCTGCCTGCATCACAAAACTATCTGTTATGGTTTGGTTATTCGTAAGATTGACTCCGTCGCTTGAAACAACCAATGTCGCATTTTTTCGCGGATTGTTAATGTAATTGATAAGCCCTCCGAATGATGCTCCATGAAGAATTTTACCATACATGTGCTGTAGTATTTTGAAATTTAACTTTGATTTTCTGATTCGTCACTGTCTTCTTTCTCCTTGATTTTAAGGCGAGCTTGATGGAGAACCACATTGACTCCATCAAGAGCTTCGTTTGCTTTGTCTGCGATAGATATGAATCCTGCTTGAAAAGCAAGTTTTGCCAATGAGTTGATGTTCGTTCCAAGATTATTCAAGTCTCTTATCTCTTTCATTAACTCTTTTGTAACAGGTTGGCGCACGATGGAATGAAGTGCGCCTTCACGAATATATGCACTTATGGGCATTTCTCCTGCCTTACGTTTGATACGTACAAACTGTTTTGCTGTGAAACGAACTGGTATGGGCTTACCATACTTTTCTTCTTCAGGGAGAGGTTTGCGCCCTCCTGGATTGTTGATAACATGTTTAGCCATTGTACTAATTTTATTTATATGGATAGTTCTTGATGGGGCAAGTTTCTCAATAGGTGTTGACCTTTGCCAAAAGTTTGATGGGCAAAGGCAATAGCAAAATCGGATATACCGATTGCTACTGTTTTCGTATATCGAAAACACAAACTTGCTCCCGAAAGAACTTCTCTGAATGATTACTCTTGTTTTTGACTATTGTTGAAACATAATTTATCGCTTGAAGCCACAATTTGGAGCTTGACGATTCTTCTTTTTGCAAAGAAATTCATTCAAATCTTTAGCTCCTTCATATTCGTCAGAAGCGTCTATCACATTGCCCTTGCACAAAAACTTGATTTGTTCGGTGGCATCGTGTCCTGCTTTATCATTGTCCAAATGACAATAGATGGAATCATATCTGTTCAAGTAGTCAATTGACTTAGGGACATTGATAACCGAATTAAGGACAACAGCATCGCATTCCCCATTTAGTACCACATAGGATAGAAAGTCTATGAACCCTTCAAACACATGACAAGCTTTGTTGCCTTGGGATATGATAGAAATATCCTTTGGAGAAATACAGCCTTTGAAGTAAGGATTACGAATCTCATAGCCACCAGAGCGGTTGGGAAAACCTACTGCAAAATAGTTCTTATCATGGTTTTGGTAATGTATCTCCTTGCAATATTGGCTTGCCACTTGCTGAGTAATACCACGTTTTCCGAGGTATCTCAATAGGGCAGAATTATTCAAACTCTTTACTTTTATATTACTGAAAGTTGCAGAGTCTTCCCTTGTTGTTTGGGGAGTTACAAGAAACGAAGGTCTGATGCCGCTAAGATGATGAAGATAATCTTGAAAGTTATTGGGATGGTAGAGTAAATTGACTAAAGTAGCAAGTCCACCGCCTTTGCCTAACCCAAAATCGTACCACACATTTTTGTCCACATTCACCTTGAAGGATGCTGTGTTCTCATTATGCAATGGTGATAGATACCACCAATTAGCCCCTTTCTTTGAAATCGGCAGATAACCTTTCTCTGCGAGAAAATCTGCTATTTGAATATTCTTAAAGTCGAGTGTATTCATTATTTTTATGTTGTTGAACTGTTGAATTGTTGAGTATATATGGTGAAAAAAGAAAAGGTGTTGAGCCTTTGTTGAGGTTTTGTTGAAGCATAAGTGCCTATGCCTCTGTACCTAACTTTTTCTTTTCATCATTTCAACAAATCAACAGGGATTATATGTTTAGTGTTTCTATGAACTCTTTTGTGACAGTATAATAGCGTCCAACCCTATTGACTGCCCCATACTTTGAAGGTTTGGAGTATTCATATTGATATGTTGTATATGAAAGGGCATTAGGAGCTGGTTTCAATCGCCAAAGTTCCTTCACGACTTTACGAATGTGCCAAAGTTCCACCTTCACACCATTAAGGGAAAGCAATGGAAGCAGGTCTTGTGGAATAAAGCAGACCTTGTCCACATTCTGGCATTCCATGATATTACGCAACAATTCCACGAGATCTATCTCTGTATGATTACGGTTGCATTGCATGATGCGTTCCAATGCCTCGGTATGAATGAGCGCTGGGTTAAACCACATTCTGCTTTCTTTAATGCTAACCGGTGTTCTTTGCTGCAAATAATACAGAAAAGCAGGAATCTGCTCCTTTAACTTTTGTAGAAAGTTCGTGTCGTCACTCTCCAACTTCATCACTTTGCGCACCCAATAGCGTGTTTCACCGGTATCAATGATAACTGGAAACAACTCGTTGTTGGAACATAGCACAAATTTAGCAAAGAAGTTTACTTCTTGTCTGTCTTTTCCCTTTGCTTCCACCTTATAAGTCTGAGCTGTACTGAGATTCTTCAATCTTTCAGAGTCTTCTCGTCGGCAAAGCAGTACTTCATCTACAACGATAAGTAGTTTGCCAGCCCAATCCGCATTAAATTGACTGCGAAAATCCTCATTGGTGTTGAAGGTTACATTGTCTTGGAACATCGCCTTTAGAAAATTCAGAAAAGTTGTCTTGCCAGTATTACGTTCTTCTGATACCAATAGTAATATGGGAAGCTTTTGCGTAGGTTTGGCATAGAGCAACTGCATGTAATCCATTCCTAATTCAAATTGCTCGCCAAATATATGACGTATCAACTTGGTGATGTCTGGGAACTCGCCTTCTAATGGTACATGGTTAATGGGTTCATATAAGTTGTAAAAGCCACTTATCTCTTTGTGATAGTTAGTATGACTTGGAACAGTGCAAAAACCATCGTACTTTGTGATGGGTGGAGTGTGGTTCTTACCATAGTCTTGTCGGATAGTGCCAAAACTCCATGGAATACGGCGCAATATACTTGTTCCGTTAGCCAATGGTTGCTGCGCTATCTTGTATAAACATGTCCCCACTCTGATGTATTCTTCTTTATTTCTTTCCATAACGCTTGTTATTTATGAAAGCCATAGCTTCGTTCTCTAAATCTGTCTCTGATTTTCGGTAAGAACCTTCTCTTAACCACTCCTCAATTTCCTTCTTATTGAATATGACACTCTTTCCCTTTTTGTGGAAAGGAATCTTCCTTGCGCTCGTCCAACCATAGATAGTCTGCTCAGCCGGGTGAGTAGGCAAGAACTCTATAAGGGCAGCCACATTAAGCCACTGCGATTCTTCATCTTTCTTTGGTGGCATCAGTTTATCCACCTTATCGCCCAACTCATTGAGTTTGGCATACATGACAGCCAACATTTGTGGCATATCATTGAATGTGATATTTTCTTTTTCCATATTGCTTTGTTTTGAATTCTGGGTGCAAAGGTACTACTGTATTCCTGTGGATATATGTGTGCTTTTGTGGGATGCAAAAAAACAACAGATGCGCTATCCGCCTGATAACAAGCGAATAGCGCATCTGCAGAATGTTAATCTATGTAAGTTTTGTGGGAATATGTGAAATTCTGTGAGTATTTATAATTTACACCCTCTTTTTATGGCTTCATCTATACGTTCACGATATTCTTTGTTCTTCTCTGAAGCTCCTATGCTAAGAAAATCCTTGTGATGTTTCTTGTAATATTCTATAGAAATTCCGCATAAGTTCAAAAAGGCAGCAACCCAATGCTTGGAAAAATTAGCTGGTTCAATGGTGCATGACACTGCATATATCATGTAACAAATACGTTGCTTCTCCTGATTCAACGGTTTCACTAATTCTTTAGATAGCTTGAGATTCAAAAAATTTACAAAGTCGCTTGCTGGCATACTTTTGAATTGGATGCCATTACACGTTTGATAAATCCCGACACACACACCAAGACTAATAATGTCTCTTAGTTTGGCAAACTCTTTTAGTAATGAGGACTCTTCTTTCATGTAGTACCCTCCTTTCCTAAGAGTTCCTTGTCATTCAATATCACTTCAACCAACTTTGACAGTTTCAGAATAAGCAACTCTAAGAACTGCATCTCAAAGAAGTGTACGTGACTATATTTCATTTGTTCTTTTCTGTAAATGTTGAATGCTTCATCGTTCTGCATATGGACTATATCGTATGTTAACTTCGTTTGGTCGCACTGAGCATCTAACACTTTAAAGTTCTCGTCATCATAGCTCATCATGTCGAGACGCTTGCTTTGCGACTGGTACTCTTGCCACAGTTTGGCTGCCTTTTCTTTTATAAGTTCATATTTGTCCTTATATACTTTCAGGTGCGATTGCTCTATGCCCTGATAATCCAATGTCCTCCACATTTGCAAGTCAGTTCTAGTAAAACAATCGACTTCTTCTTTCAATTTTAGAGCAGAGGAATACAATGTTTCTTTATTCTGATGTACTAAATCTACTACCATATCAATAATATGGTTCGTATTTTGATAGTCATTGTAGAATTGGGCTATTGTGAGTGCATCATCGAGGGAGGTGTCTTTGACTTTTTTCTTTGATGTCAAAATATGGTTAACCTCCTGCAAACGGATGGTGATTTCTTCAATTATGTTTGCCATATATATATTAAAATGTGTATTTGTTATTTGCTGTTGTCTAAATCAATCTTGATGGCATCGGCTGCATTCTCTTTCTTTTCATCTACCACCTTAGTGTATCTTTGTGTAGTACGGACGTTGGTGTGTCCCAACATCTTGCTTACTGTAAAAATGTCTGTGCCATTGCTCAGTTGGAGTGTAGCATAAGTATGGCGGAAGCAATGGAAAGTGATATGCTTAGTGATTCCTGATGCTTCAATCCATCTTGCCAAGGGTTTTGAAATCCAGGATGGGGCAGGAAGACCTTCGAATACCAATTGATCTGGATGTCCTGGTGTTCCACACAATTTATATGCTTGCTCAGAAATTGGCATATACTCAACACCCTTTGTTTTCTTTTGGTCGAAGTTGATACGATAGTGAGAGCCTTCTTTTGTTAGTTCTTTCCATGTCATCTTCATAATGTCGCAGTGGCGGAGTCCTGTCAATGCTGAAAATAGAGCAGCATGTTTGATTGTGAGGTTGTCACATGGAGTAGTAGCCAATTTGTTCAACTCTTCTATCGTAAGATGCTCCCTTCTAGCTTCTTTCTCTTTTATGCCTTTTACCTTAGCAGCAATGTCTGATACAAAATATCCATCAACAAACGCTTGCTTTAACCCAGCCTTGAATATGGCAAAATAAGTTGCAGCTGTGTTTTGTGATATGGTTCCTTTCTTATTGCCACCTTGTGGGGCTTCCTGCAGAAACTGTTTGAAGTTTTCTATCAGCTTTGTGTTTATGTTAGCAAAAAACATTGGCTGATTGTCTGTAAATATCAGCATCAAAGCATATACACGATTCCAATTGATGACTATCGAGTCAGAACTATTCTTGTGGCGAACATCTATGATGTCCTTGAAATAAGTAATGAAATCGCATTGTGACTTTTCTTTTTGCTCTTTTAATGAGGCCTCCTGTTCTGAGTAAAGTCCTGCGGTGTCATATTCCTTCTGGCGAATAGCCCTAACTTTGTCAGCATAGATGCATGATTCTTGGTCGAGTTTCGATTTACATAGAATGACGCCATTCACATCACGCTTAGGCTTATAGGTTACAGTTCCATCTGCAGCAGTTCTCGCAGTTCTGTTTTTATCCCATATAGGAGTGGTTATGGTTCTGTTGACATATTCACGCACGCGTTGAGGTTTGCCTCCTTCTTTGGAAACAACAGGGTATGACTCAATATAGAGATACCATTCCTTGCGAAACTCAACCTTGCGGAGCTTTACGGAAACTCGGGTATGTGATAGAGATTTCTTCATCTGGCTTTTTATTTGTAAAGATTATCAATTTCCTTCTTTGGCACATACACATAGTTGCCTATCTGCCGAGTAGGGATGGAATACTTTCTGATTTGTAGGTACAGTGTACTATCATTCATGTGATATTTTTCACAAGCCTGTTGGATAGTGTAGCAGTCCTTGGGCTCCATGCTGTACAACTTAGGTAATGGCTTCGGTTGCTTTTTGAGTAAGCTTTTTCGTAATGGATACATTTCCATAAGTTTCTCCTTACTGACACGAGTTTGCCGTTGCCCGATATTCACACTTGGAATAACTCCCTTGCGTATTAAACGATAAAGCGTTTCTTTGCTGATGCCAAACATGGAATATGCCTCTGGTACTGTAATGTATTCCTGGTCTTTCGGGATAGCCTTGGCTATCTCGTCCAAACGCTTGTTCCTTTTCTCTTCATCCTTTCTGCGTTTATATGCAACACTCGAACACCTTGGTGAACAATACCAAGATGTAATAGTCTTTGCGAGAAATGGTTCTCCACAAATCTTGCATTTCCTTGTTATTTCAAACTTTGCAGCTCCCATATAAGTTCTGTTTAATATTACATATAATCATTAAGTGTCACATTATCAACCTTTAAGTGTTGGTACAAATATGGTGCAAAAATAAAGTAAAAATCCGAAATAAACGAAAGAAATACAAAGTTTAACTAAAAAGAAAATCCGCATAACTCATTGAGCTATGCGGATTTGTCTATTTATACCTTTCGGTGGTTATCTATATTTACTTAACCTCCTCGAAGTCAGCGTCCTGAACATCCTGGGCGCCATTGTTGCCGCCTTGTGCCTGCTGACCGCCCTGAGCACCCTGAGGACCTGCCTGCTGGCCGCCCTGATACATCTGCTGAGAAGCAGCCTGCATGACGGTGTTCAAGTTGTTGATAGCTGAATCGATGGCTGCAACATCACCTGCCTTGTGAGCATCCTTCAACTGCTGCAATGCCTGCTCGATACCTGGCTTCTTGTCTGCAGGAATCTTATCACCGTTATCCTTCAGGAAGTTCTCGGTGGTGAAGATCATGCTGTCTGCCTGGTTCATCTTGTCAATCTTCTCGCGCTCAGCCTTATCAGCAGCAGCGTTCTGCTCTGCCTCAGCCTTCATGCGGTTGATCTCGTCCTCGCTCAAGCCAGATGAAGCCTCGATGCGGATGCTCTGCTCCTTACCGGTAGCCTTATCCTTAGCTGATACGTTCAAGATACCGTTGGCATCGATATCGAAGGTAACCTCAATCTGAGGAACACCACGGCGAGCTGGAGCAATACCTGTCAGGTTGAACTGGCCGATGCTCTTGTTCTGAGCTGCCATTGGGCGCTCACCCTGCAATACGTGGATGGTAACCTCTGTCTGGTTATCAGCTGCAGTAGAGAATACCTCGCTCTTCTTGCAAGGGATGGTAGAGTTAGCATCGATGAGCTTGGTCATTACACCACCCATGGTCTCGATACCGAGAGTCAATGGAGTAACGTCGAGCAATACGATGTCGCCAACACCCTCTTCCTTGTTCAGGATGGCACCCTGGATAGCTGCACCTACTGCTACTACCTCATCAGGGTTAACACCCTTAGAAGGCTCCTTGCCGAAGTAGTTCTTAACGAGTGTCTGAACGGCTGGGATACGGCTTGAACCACCCACCAGGATAACCTCGTCGATATCTGATGTAGAGAGCTTAGCATCACGAACGGCATTCTGGCAAGGTACGAGACAAGCCTGAATCAAGTTGTGAGCCAACTGCTCGAACTGTGCACGGGTCAAAGTCTTAACCAAGTGCTTTGGCATACCGTCAACTGCTGTGATGTATGGCAAGTTGATTTCGGTAGATGTAGAGCTTGACAACTCAATCTTAGCCTTCTCAGCTGCCTCCTTCAAGCGCTGCATAGCCATAGGATCCTTGCGGAGATCTACGCCTTCCTCTGCCTTGAAGCCATCAGCCAACCAGTTGATGATTACCTGGTCGAAGTCATCACCACCCAGGTGAGTATCACCATTGGTAGAAAGTACCTCGAATACGCCGCCACCGAACTCAAGGATAGAGATATCGAATGTACCACCACCCAGGTCGAATACGGCAATCTTCATATCCTTGTTAGCCTTGTCAACACCGTAAGCCAAAGCTGCGGCTGTAGGCTCATTTACGATACGCTGAACGTTCAAACCTGCAATCTGACCAGCCTCCTTTGTAGCCTGACGCTGTGAGTCAGAGAAGTAAGCAGGAACTGTGATGACAGCATCTGTAACCTCCTGTCCGAGATAATCCTCTGCAGTCTTCTTCATCTTCTGGAGAACCATTGCAGAAATCTCCTGTGGAGTATATTTGCGACCCTCGATTTCAACACGTGGATAACCACCCTCGTTTACCACTGTGTAAGGCATTGCCTCAGCTTCCTTCTGGCTCTGAGCGTATGTCTCACCCATGAAACGCTTGATAGAATATACAGTGTTCTTAGGGTTTGTGATGGCCTGACGCTTAGCAGGATCACCTACCTTGCGGTCACCATCCTTAACGAAACCTACTACTGATGGAGTAGTACGCTTACCTTCACTGTTAGCGATTACAACTGGTTCGCTACCTTCGAAAACGGCAACACAACTGTTTGTGGTACCCAAGTCAATTCCAATTACTTTTCCCATGATTATATCTTTTTTTTTATTTTTTCGTTATTAATATTGTTATTTATCTCTTGAATCGCTGCCTTCGGGGGAAGTCTGCCGAAGATATGCATCTATCGGGAACCTCCTGAACTCAGTGTTCACGCTTTCTAATTAACAAAGCGTGTGCCAATGGATTTTTTTCTGGATTTGGCTGTTTGTTTTCAGTGTTTTCCTGATTTTGGCTGACAAGCTGTCAGTCAGGTACTGACAAAATAAAAGGAATCAAGATAAAAGAAGCGATAAAATGTCGCATTCCTCATATCTTGATTCCTATTTCGTTTTTAGGGAACTCTTTCTTCTTCTTCCAGATAATGTCCCTATATGTAATAAGGTGTAACCTACCTTATCTGAGTTTTACTTCATCTGAGTCTTATTTCTGATCCTTGGCAGCGAGTGCTTCACGAACCTTTGCCTCCAGCTCGTCGAGAAGCTCAGGATTATCCTTGAGCAATGCCTTGCAGGCATCTGCACCCTGTCCGAGCTTTGAACCGCCGTAGCTGTACCAGCTGCCGCTCTTGTCGATGATGCCGTTGGCTACTGCCAAACCGAATACCTCGCCGGCACGGCTGATGCCTTCGCCGAACATAATGTCGAATTCCGCCTTGCGGAAAGGAGGAGCCACCTTGTTCTTCACTACCTTCACGCGAACCAGATTACCTACCACATCCTCGCCGTCCTTGATGGCTGTTGCCTTGCGGATGTCCAGGCGAACTGATGCATAGAACTTCAAGGCGTTACCACCGGTAGTTGTCTCAGGGTTGCCGAACATCACGCCGATTTTCTCGCGCAACTGGTTGATGAAGATGCAGGTAGTATTGGTCTTGCTAATGGTAGAAGTGAGCTTGCGGAGTGCCTGGCTCATCAATCGTGCCTGAAGACCTACCACGTTATCACCCATGTCGCCCTCGATTTCCTTCTTAGGAGTCAGGGCAGCTACAGAATCAACTACCACGATATCTACGGCAGCAGAGCTGATCAGCTGATCGGCAATCTGCAATGCCTGCTCACCATTGTCTGGCTGTGAAATCCACAGGTTATCCACATCCACGCCCAGCTTGGCAGCATAGAAGCGGTCGAAAGCATGCTCGGCATCGATGAAGGCAGCAATACCGCCCGCCTTCTGAGCCTCTGCGATGGCATGGATGGCCAATGTTGTTTTACCAGAAGATTCAGGACCATAGATTTCGATGATACGTCCCCTTGGATAACCGCCTACGCCCAATGCATTGTCGAGAGCGATACTGCCCGTAGGAATCACCTCGATATTCTCGACGTGCTCATCGCCGAGTTTCATAATAGAGCCCTTGCCGAAGTCTTTCTCAATCTTCGCCATGGCTGCCTGGAGGGCTTTCAGTTTTCCCTCGTTGGGGGTCAATTTGCCCTCTTCTATCTCTTTTGCCATATTCTTTTCATGTTTAAAGTTTAATCAATCTCCAAATCGCCATCAAACACCTCGTGCCATGGCAATCCCTGCTTGTTCAACTGCTCCATGAATGGATCTGGGTCGAACTCCTCTACGTTCCAGACGCCTGGTTTCTTCCAGATGCCCTTCAGGAACATCATCGCACCAATCATGGCTGGCACACCAGTGGTGTAGCTTACGCCCTGCATGCCGGTTTCGTTGTAAGCCTCCTGGTGCTTGCAGTTGTTATATACGTAGTAGGTACGCTCCTTGCCATCCTTCTTACCACGGATGCGGCAACCGATGGATGTCTCGCCATCATAGTTCTCGCCAAGATCCTGTGGGTTAGGCAATACTGCCTTGAGGAACTGCAATGGAACAATCTTCACCTTGGCTGTCTTGCCTGAGCCATCTGCCAATGGAGCCTCGTACTCGATTTCGTCGATGCGGCTCATACCGAGGTTCTGAATGCAGTCGAGGTAGGTGAGATACTGCTGACCGAAGGTCATCCAGAAGCGTGCCTCCTTGATGGTAGGGTAGTTCTTCACCAGGCTCTCCAACTCCTCGTGGTGCATCAGATAGCTCTCGCGAGGGCCGATGTTAGGGTAGGTGAGAGGCTTGTGGATAGACAGAGGGTCGGTTTCAATCCATTCGCCATCCTTGTACCAGAGTCCCTTCTGGGTAATCTCGCGGATATTGATTTCAGGGTTGAAGTTGGTTGCGAAAGCCTTGTGATGGTTTCCGGCGTTGCAATCCACGATATCGAGCACCTCGATTTCATCGAAGTGATGCTTGGCAGCGTATGCGGTGAAAATGCCGGAAACACCTGGGTCGAAACCGCAGCCGAGGATAGCGCAGAGACCTGCCTGCTCGAACTTTTCCTTATATGCCCACTGCCATGAGTACTCGAAGTGAGCCTCGTCCTTTGGCTCATAGTTAGCGGTATCCATATAGTTGCAACCGCAAGCCAGACAGGCATCCATGATGGTGAGATCCTGGTAAGGCAAAGCTAGGTTGATGACAAGCTCAGGCTTGTAGCTATTGAAGAGAGCCTTCAACTGCTCAACGTCGTCGGCATCCACCTCAGCTGTCTGAATATCCATCTTGTAGCCCTTGGCGTGGATATCCTTAACCAGCTTATCGCACTTTTCCTTGCGACGGCTAGCAATCATAAACTCGGTGAAAACGTCCTGGTTCTGGACGATCTTGAAGGCAGCCACGGTAGCCACGCCACCAGCGCCAATCATAAGTACTCTACTCATTTATAATCTTGTTTTTTATTATTATGTTTATTATTTTAATGTTTATTTTATCTCCTTTGCCGAGATTCCGAGGGCGTTCATCAGCGAGTAACCCAGAATCTCCTGTCGGAAGTTTCCTCCCGGCATGGGTTGCATGGCGAAGAGCGTGATGCGCTTGTCGTCATCCTCCACTTTTCTCAGCATATCTCTCAGCTGGTCGTAGGCATCTCCATCTTCCGAGTTCGGAATCACCATCACCCTTTTCACCTCCTTGGTGTTGCATACGGTGCGTGCCACTTCTACGAGGAATTCATCCTTTCCCACCATCTTTTCCTCGGTAGGATAAGAGGCAAAGATGAATTCTCCCAGCTTATCATCCTTGAAAGCCTGGGCGTTGAGATCCTTCTCATAGTTGGAAGGGCGGAAATTCTTCATCGCCAGAGATTTCTTATCATGGATAAGCACCACTTGCGTTTCGTGCTCCCCCTCTCTGAGTCCTCCGTCGAGGGCAATGCACACTGCCCATTGAGCCATATCTGCTGGCTGGATGCGGCGGTTGATCATTCGCTCGAAGTTGACAGTTAGGTCGAAAGCCACTTTGTCGATATAATCGGCATCAGCGATGATTACATTCTCGCTCCATTTTATATTGTTTGTATCTAATGTATTCATTGGTGCAAAAATTAAGCAAACGAGTACAATGAAAGCATGCTTTCAAATTGTCGAGTGCAGATTATTTTCTGCAAATTTACGAATAAATTTCGTAATTAAGGCATTTTGAAAATATAAAATAATAAAAAAGATAGAATTTTCATCAATTCTTCATCTGATGGAATCCTATCTTCTGTATTTTATGCGATAATCCGGGTTCTTCTTCTTCCTGTTCTCCTTTCTTCTTTCTCGGCAATCCGGGGGCTTCTTCTTTCTATTCTCTGAAGTATTTTATGCGATAATCTTCGCCAGATAATGTCCGGCGAGTACGGCGACGAGCCCCAGTGCCAGGCTTCCGAATAGGTAGAGCATCATATAGAGGTAATTTTCCTCCTTCATCAATCCTGCCCCCTCGTTCATGAAGGTAGAGAAGGTTGTGAATCCTCCGCAGACCCCCGTGGTGAGCAGCAGTTTGGCAGATGGCGACATCCATCCCCCTTCCCGCCAGTTCAATCCCGAGAGAAAACCGATGATGAGGCATCCCGCCACATTCACCGCCATGGTTCCGAAAGGAAAGGCAATCACCGTGCAGGATTGCACAAACTTTGAAATCCAATATCTCATGCCGCCTCCGAAGAAGCTGCCGATGCTTACTATCAATATTTCTTTCATCTCCTTATATAATAACGAACTGATTTATAAAATGCGATTGGAGAGAGATTCAGTTCTCTCCCCAATCATCTATTGTTCCTGTTTTTGATGAGAAACTGCATCCTATCTTGAATATCTTTCTCTTATCTGATAAATATTCCCGAGCATATCCCATATCTTCGATTTGCTGGAGTGCTTCTCTTGCGCTTCCATCCCTCTTAAACTCAAATATATAAATGTATAGAGGAGTTTCTATGATGCAATCTACTCTTCCTTCGCTCTGTTCTTTTTCAATGAAGATGGTATAGGAGCTGATCATCCTCAATACCAGATAGAATGTATATTGGAAATAACGCTCCTTCTCACGTTCATCATCTTTTCTTCGTTGGGAATAAGGGATGCTGGCAAAGAAAGAAACCATCAGCTGATGCAGCTTTTTGCATTCTCCCTTTCCCAATGCTTCGATTACCTGTAGAACCCAGGAATCTGGTGAAACCTTTGGCTTCAGATAATCTGCAGCCAGCAAACTGATGAATCCCCTTCTTACTTCATCGTTCGGAAAATCCAACAGATAGGAATTGGTATTCCTTGACCATCCCTTGATAGTCAGATATCCGCTTTGATATATCATTGGCAAAGGACGCTCTACGGTGGCCTTGTAATCGTCGAAATCCTTGGTGGGATAATATTTCCCCACCAGTTCGTTGATGTTTTCATCGCTATGAGCTAGCAGGCGAACCAGATAGGTGGGCGAACCCGTTTTGAACCAATAGTCATCGATGAGCATTTCCTTGAAGGCGCGCAAGATACTGAAAGGATTATATACGCCTCGCATCCTGCGGCTGAAATGGTAACCATCAAACTGGCGTTTCAGTTTTATCAGCATATCTTCCTTTGAAACATCATATTCCTCGGCCATTTCTGTGATTTGCTGTGAAAAGGTAGAGCGCAACTCGTCTTCAGTGATGCCGAGAAGCGTATCGAAGTGGGCAGAAAGGCTGATGTCTTCGGGTTGGTTGAAACCGCTGAACACGCTTACTTGCGAAAATTTGGTAACTCCTGTAAGCAGAACGAATTGCAGGTCTTTATCGGCAGCCTTGAATACACTGTAGAAACCTTTCAGAATTTCCCGATGCCTATCTTCCAACAGCCGCTCGTTGCCATCTGCATCGGTTGTTTTCAGTGTAGAATCCAATACGTCTAGCAGAGGCTTGTCGTATTCATCAATAAGGACAACGGCGCGAAGTCCTGTTTTTTCGTGGGCATTTCTCAGTACGCCAATGAATCTGTCGCCGAGGGTGGAAGCAAAGGGAGCCTTGCCATAGATGGCCTCCTGCGATTCAACGAAATCAATCAGCGTCTTCTCCAGCTGACCTGCTTGTGTGAAATCCTTGCCGTTGAAATCAAGGTGGAATACCGCATATTGCTTCCAGTCGGTTTCCAGATGATCAATGGCTAGGCCCTTGAACAGTTCTTTTCTTCCTTGGAAATAGCATTCAAGTGTAGAAACGAGCAGTGACTTTCCAAATCGTCTGGGACGACTCAGAAAGTAAATCTTGCCATTTTCTACCATATCATAAATCATCTGAGTCTTATCTATATAAAGATATCCTTCTGTGATGATTTTCTCAAAGCTCTGTATGCCTATCGGATATTTCATATTGCCCATACTCTTGTTTTCTTATTTTCTGCAAAATTACAAAAAATAACGATACAAGCAAATTTTTTATGTACCTTTTCTTAATTTTTCCCTCTATTCTTTCTTTTAAGGAATAAAGAAGCAATCAGAAAGCGAGGGATGAAGCTATAATGAAGAAGGAAAAGAAGCAGGAAAGTTCCCTCTTCTTGATGAATCTGAAATAGAAATATGTTGAACAATTAAAATTAATAGGAGAAACAAGTTATGAAACGAGTATTCAATCTTTTGGTAGTGGATGAGAGTGGCAGCATGAGCATTATCGAGCGCCAGGCACTGGTGGGCATCAACGAGACCCTGACCACGATTCAGAAAATGCAGAAGACGCATAACGACATGGAGCAGCGTGTAACGCTCATCACCTTCGACAGCACCCACAAGAAGCTGTTCTACGATAATGTGTCTGCCCGCCATGCCAACCCGTTGAAATCAAGGGATTACAACCCATGTGGCGGCACCCCTCTTTATGATGCCATAGGCATGGGTATAGCCAAGGTCAACGCTTTGACCACCGAGGATGACAGCGTATTGGTAACCATCATTACGGATGGTGAGGAGAATTGCAGCGAGGAGTATGAACTGAAGATGATCAAGAACCTCATTGAGAAGTTGAAGAAGCAGAACTGGACCTTTACCTTCATCGGCACCGATGATCTTGATGTGGAGAACATAGCTCATGGTATGGGCATCGACAACCACCTTCAGTTCTCGGAAGATGAGGCTGGTACCAAGGCGATGTTTGCAAGAGAAAACAGAGCCCGAGAGCGCTACAACAAGTGCCGTGCGATGGATTGCAAGATGGAAGCGGGCAGTTACTTTGAGGAGAAATAAAGAACGTACCATCTCATAAATGTCCTGGCTTTATAAATGATGGCAATAATTACTGTGCGAATTGCTCCAAACAAAATGTTAAGTGTCATGCAGTTTATCACTAGGCAATACATTTGTTATATGTGTATAGTTACGAATTAATATTATTTGTATGTATAAGGATGTTTATATTGGTCTTGCACATGACAAGGCATTTGATTTTGACAAAGAAGGCAATTGGAATGGCTATATGCCTACGTTGCTTTATGGAAAGAACGTTCCGTATGAATATTTGGAGGGAGGCAATGTAATCTACTGGGACTTGGTGAACAATCCGTTGTGTAAGCAACTTGATTGGGGCAGTTGGGGTTTGAAACGAACAGCCAAAGATATGGTTCTTTTCCTTGAACAGTATAAGGATAATAAATATGCCAAATACCTAATCGGGAATATAAAGGTGGATTTCATAGATAATGGATTAGAAGATGTAGAACTGGTGCTTGAAGCAGTGGAAACATAGCTTTTTGTTTTCTGGCGATAGATAATGAAGAATAGGAATTTTGGACGCACCAGTAAATTCCTGTGTCTATCATGTGGGATTAATGCTTGACACAGGATTATGCTGGTGCTCCATAATAATTATTTTTTAATATTCCAAGTTATACAATTCAAGGCTCCGCCTTGTTTAATGATCTCTTCACTATCCAACTGGTAGATATTACATGATGGATAGTATGTTTTTATTTGCTCCATAGCTTGCTCATCCTCTTCTGTGTTGATCGCTGGCAGAACGATGTTGTTGCCAACTTGCAGGAAGTTGATGTATGCCCAATTTCGCTTATCTGCTCGCTGAACATGATAATGTAGCTTCTCTATCCGAAAACGGGTGGCAAGCCGTCGCTCGAATTCTTCTGCAAGTTCCTGGTCGTAATCAGCATAGTTGGTCATTAGAAGATGTGACTCGTCTATTGGTTTCACTATTCCATCAGCATGCCCATATTTCTCATATTTATCCCATGGAAGCATGATGAGCTCACAATGAAATAGATGCTCCAACTCATTCAATACTTCTGCTTGCGGATATTGAGCGTTTTCATGAAAAACTTTCTCTGTCATGATAATGCAATCATGGGCTTTAACCACATTCCCGCCATCTATTATCAAATCGGTGGTTTGGATATTGGGTAGCTTCAAAGCTTTGCACACGCTCTTTGAATCCGTAATATATTGCTTGTCTGATTCTTTCTTTGTGAGATAATCGGGATAATACCGATATTGCAGGAAATCCTCTTCGGCTAGTTGAATCGGCATGTAGTCACGACACCAGATATCGGCTGTGTTTGATAACAGAGCCATATTGATGTGGACATTCTTCAGTAACTCTGAAAAACGGCTGAAGAATGCAGGATGAACTTTTTGAAGCCATTCTGAAACGAATACCTGATTCGTATCTTTATCTACTATCATATCTGTATTTTTTTAAATTGCCATGGTCGAGGGTCTTGGATATGCTTCTTGTCTTTTGTCAGGATGAACCCTTTGTCGAGAAGTTCCTGATGCTCTTTTGCTTGCATCTTCTGGCCGTTTTCATCATATTTCGCCACGTTCTTGCGTACATCAGCTTCTACCTCTGCCTTTTCTTCTCCATCAACCCATTTGATGGAGAAACCATCGAAGATGGAGGCTTGCGAATAAAGCATATTATATAATAAGGTGGAACGACTGTCGGGTGGATTTCCATCTACCGAAAACTCACGTATCAGCAGGGATGCCCTGATGGCATCTTCGGGATGGGTGCCCTTCTCGAACGTGATGTCGATTCCTGAAACATGGTTGTGCAGGATGCCCAACTTGAAGATGCTCTTGGGAGAACCATTTTTGGGGTTGCGATGATATACGATGGGGTCTTTGATGCCACCCTCGGCCTCTTCGTGATAGTAGAACTCCACACACGTGGGTTGTACTGTTACCTGTTGGATTCCAGTACTTACCAGGAAGTGACCGGCTAAAGCTATCTGAGCGATTCCCTTGAATTCAGAAGGGATGAATGGGGTACCCTGATTTCCGAATGGGTGGTCTTCGTTCATAATTTTTCTCCGTGTATCCTCACTCAATGAAAATGATTCTAAAGTTTCTTTCAAGTTCTGCATAATTTTTGCTTTTTTCAAAACCTATTTTCCTCTCTTTCTTCTCTTTCTTCAGAAAATTACTCTACTAAAGTTTCCCACCCTTGTTTATAGGGCATTTTAGAGTCCTTAATGTTCCATCAATCCCTATAAACAGGGCATTTTAATGGTTACCTAAAAAAGTGGCTCTCTTTATCATGTCAACGGCAACCTTCAGTTATTTTATAATTTCTACTTTATTTATTAACTTACGAGTTCCTCCTGTTCTAAGTTCTGGAATATTGATACGTATATCGCTATCTATTACGCAAATATGTCCGTCTGGAGTACGAAGAACATTCTCATCATGCATATCGCTAAGATAAATATCCTTATTTGCAAAGGTCCAATTTCTAGGATTGATAGATTTAAAACCCATTTGTTCCACGAAAGTTGCAATCTCAGTGTCAGCCATCATTTTGCCGTGAATAAAAGGTTGTTCTGCTATCACTATAAAATCTTTATTGGTATTTCTGCCAAATCCCAATACTTTCATTTCTGTTTCTTCGAAATATGCATTGTGCAAAGAGATTCTATCTAAGGCAAAAATTGGCTGAATGAAATAATCTAACCCGATAGCCTTTAATACTTTGTTGCCATTGTCATACACCACGGCTTCTCCGCCTTGAGCGATTTTTTCGCCCAAGGTTTGTTCATAGGTTTCATCCGTGTTGCTTATCCAAAATCCAGCAGCTTTCGCCCAATCTTCTATTCGCTTCTCCTGGATCTTCGCAAGTTGCTGCTCTCTTTTGAAACTGCCTTCTGGCGTAGAGAGTTGATCTGTGCCAACTTCTGCTCCCGCGAGTAAGGATGCAATAACATGGATTCTACCTCCTTCACGGCACCCATACTGTTCTGACGGTGAAAATCGTTTATATAAGATCTTTCCAGTACTGAATTGTTCTGCATAATCATCTAATTTTGCTAGACCTTCAGATGTAAATCCTTCATTGATTATGTCACTGATGGACATCCAAAAATCATGGTTCGTCATATTTTCTTGTTTTTAATTGCCACAAAAATACGGTTTTTCTTCGATAATACCAAATTATTCTTGCTTTATTTCGCATTTTCCTGCGAATTGTTTCAATACATCTTTCATATCATCCGGCAGATAACTGATAGCTTCCTCTTTCATGTCTTGCGGAATACCGAATCGGGCTTCGGCGATACTGCCGACGATGGCTCCGATGGTATCGCTATCGCCGCCATGAGATATGGCTAGGCGAATGGCATCCTCGAAGGATGAGGCTTTTGAAAGAATATGGAAAGATAATGGCACGGCATCCATGCAGGTTTCGTCGAACTTGCCTTTTGGATAATCTCGTGTTTCGAAATCTTCGTAATAGCTGCGGGCGATATTCTTGAAGGCTTTCATTGCTTCATCATCTGGCAGATGGCTTTCCTTGCTCTTGCGGAAATGCCAGATGGCATGAGCCACGGCTTTGGCTCCCTTGATTCCTTCGGGATGGTTATGGGTAGGAAGTGCCGTTTTCTCTGCCTCTTCCAAAACCTGCGACAGGTCATCGAATAGCCAAGCCACCGGCGATACTCGCATTGCCGAACCATTGCCAAAACTATTATATGGCTGTGGATCAAGAGAACGAATCCACCCTGCGAATCTTCCGCCATACGCTCCTTTCGGAGAAGGATAGCGGCGGCACCAATCCAGCAGGCTTTCCTGATAGCTTCGCCCGTTCAGTATTGCATCGGCTACCGCTACCGTACAGATGGTATCATCGGTGAAGTCGCATCCCTCACCGAACATCTCGAAATCATAATCAAACGTATTGTTGAACTCATATTTTGAGCCAGCAATATCTCCTATTATTGCTCCTAACATAAACTGCTAATTATATCTATAACTTTACTCTATCACCTCCCAGAAACTTTCCGGAAGGCTGATGTTCTTCATCTCCTTTGCCTTCTCGAACAATGGGGCAATGTCTTCGGCTTCGAAGCCGGCGATGCCGCAACCTATTGGGGTTACCAGGAAATGCTTCTCGGGATGTCGCTTGGCATAGGCGATGAATCGATCCACGTATGGACGGATGGTTTCCACGCCGCCCTGCATCGTAGGGATGGCATAACTCTGCCCCTGCAAGCCTACTCCCTTGCCCATGACGGCACCGAAGTGTAATCGGGCAATGCGGGCAGCACCACCACCATGCATGCCAGCCAGATTGCTGCCAAACACAAAAATCTCGTTTTCCTTCAATGAATCAATCCAGCTAGGAGTGATTCTTCCCTTCTTCATATCTTCCATATTATTCTTATTATTAAATATGTTATTGCCATTATCTGCCGATTCCTCGCAGCACATGCATTCTGCCATCATTCTCGGCATAGAACTCATTCTCGGCATCGACATCTTAGGAGCACTGGAAACTGATGCGTCTTCATCGCCGAACGACAGATAGCTTCCGTATTCCGATGCATCGAAGTATCTCTTGAAATAAGGAATCACCACATCGTGCATCATCTTCTGACAACGCTGGGTGACGGCAGAATGGGATATGCCCAACTGAGCGGCTACGTCCTTGCCCCTGAATCCCTCTATATAGAGCATCTTCAGGATGATGCTGTTCTTGCTGTCTCTGCCATAATAGAAATTGCCGATGTCTTCTATCGTCTGGTACAGATCGTGCTCAAACTGGTTGTCGGTTACGTCAAACTGCATCTTGCGGCTTTCCTGTCGTGCCTCGAAACTCTCGAAGCGATGCTCCTTCACCACCTCCTTCAGTTTATCCAGCAGCAGGAACCGGAAGCCATTCACCATCCAGGTTTTGAGCGACATGCTCGGCTTTCGGTCTTCCAGCGGCTTGAAGCCGTGTTCACAGAGATAGAGATAGTATTCGTGAGCCAATGAATAAAAGTCCATGCCCGGCTTGTGCTGCAGGTCGTATCGCTTATCGTAGATGCAATAAGCCACCCGGCAGTATCCGTAGTAATACTCCCTCACTATTCTGGCATCGGCATCCTTGAAGCCCTGCAGAATCTCATCATCCGATAAGCTTTCTAATGCCTTCTTATCCGATGGTTCTATCTTTTCCGAAAAATCAGTGTCTGAAAAATTCTTTTCTTTCTTCATATCTATATCTTTTTGATATCTGCAATTCGATTGCAAATATATACTTTTTGCAAAAGAAATGGCAGGTTTTGCCCATTTTTTCTCTTCAATATTCTATTAAAAGAAGAAAATGATGCAAAAATTAAGCTGGTATCGAAAAAAGTATCCCCTTTTTTACTTTTCCCGTTTTGGATGGTCATATAATCGTACCATTCAAGTATTATTTTTTTTCTTCCCAAGCCAGTATCAAGCCGACAACGCCCGAATAGCTCTTCCTGCCTTCTGCCACATGGTTGCTCCTGAGGTAGAGTTCGAAGATGAAATCCTGGGCGGCATCCAATGCCTTGCATCGCTTGCCGAGCCAGTAGCGGCGGTCGCTCTTTGCCAGTTGGATAATCTCGGGACGGATATGTTTCAGGAATCTTTCTCCCTCCTTTTCGCCGAGAATATCGAATACATTGTTCAGTACGTGGAAGAATATGTGGTAATAGCCGCTGAACCTCATCAGCTTATCTGCCGATGCCGTGCACACGATGTAACTGTAGAAATTCGCCTCTCCCTCGTTGGCTACACCCAGAAAGTGAGCAAACTCGTGGGCATAGGTGGCAGGATAATCGTGGGGGAGAATATCTCCATTAAGCGTAAACTCACAGAAGAAAGGCCCCATGCTTCCGGTAACGCCCGACATCGAACTGAGGGGTGTGAATACCATCGTCTTGACATGAGGATGCTGGTTGAAAGGTGCATTGATACCCTCCTTATAACCTATTTTATTATATTCCTTCAGAACCGCATCCCGCACCCGATTTTTCAAACCGTCACCTACGATGCTATCAGAGAAAATGCTACTCCCGGCAATATCAGAAGAAATGCTTAAAGCGTTGAGACTGTCGGCATATTGATAGGCGAATGCCTTGAATTTAGCTTCGCTTACTTCCACCGGCTTCATTCCTATTCTATCATAGATATTCGGCTGGGAGTAGTTCAATCCCCAGGCGATGTAGAACCAGGCATATACCCAAAGCAGGTATTCTGCCACTCTTCCGAATATAACCTTCTTCTTGGGATAGCTGCCTTTCTTTGCTGCCAGGAAGAAGTATCGCTTGGCAAGCTTCTTTCTCAATCCTATCTCATAGATGGGATAGAAGATAACCCAGGCAATGCTGAGAACGATGAAGATATCGCCTACGGCAAAAGGAAAAAATCCTGAGATGGGAGAAAGGAGTGTGCCGATAATCGGATAGATACGGGTGGTGTAGATGAATCCCCATAGAGGAATCATTTTGGCAAGAGTAATGAGGAGGAGCAGTACCAGCAATAACCAGTGGCGCCACTTTACCCGATTGAGTCGAAATGTATGCAGTATCTTCATGTTTTTTATTCTAATTGTTCTTATTCTTTATTCTAATTGTTCTTAATGTCGCCAAATATGGCTTTCTGATGCAAAAATACAAAAGTTTTCTGAATAGTTGACAGCATCGATTCATTTTTTTGCTATTTTTGCATATACAAAAGATAGAAACGAATTTATTAACTTAAAGTAATAGGAGGGGCTATCATGAAACAGACACAGGAAAAATTCGAGGCAATGAACCTAGAGTATGAGAACCTCTATAATGAGGAAGATGACCGCAGAGATTATAATTCTGTTTGGTACAGTTAGGTAATTGGATGCAGTTAGACAATTCTTACTAAGGACAGTTGGATTATCAGCTAGTTATGCTGCTAGATAATAAAGCAGCCAGATCATAAAAAGGCTATGCTATTTGTTGCAGAATCTCAAGCAACAACAGCATAGCCTTCTTGTGTCCTTATTTCTCGAAGTGCTGGTAATCCTTGCTATGTTTCCAGTCGCCACCCCATCGGAACCCTTTCTCTTTAAAGAGCCGGTAGCATAAATCGCCCTTTCTGATCATGTAAGCATGGTGCTTGCTACGGTCGAGATAAGGTCGTGCCGTAGCTGGCTCTACCACTTCCTTGCCATTCTTCAAATGCTTATGATAGGGATTGTAGAGGGTATTGATGTCAACGGCAAGTCCCTTGCCGTGCTTCGAAACGGTCTTGGTATGTGAGATGAATCGGAAATTGAAGCTGGAGGAGTTGTTGTCCCTCATTGCCCTCTCGTCATCGGCATCCCAGTAGTCGATAAGTCTCATTCGCTCTATCGGATATTTTGCCTTATATAGCTTTCTGAGGATAGCGAGTACATCAGCAGCTATCGCTTTGTTCACCACCATTTCTCCCACTATCTTCCTGCCGTCCTTATCCACATGCAGGCATCTCAGATATTGCAGTTCGCTTCTTGCTACGGTGCAATTCTTTTTATACGTCTTTCCTTGCATCAGATGGAAGATGGGGTCAGGGATAGGAGAGATGGAGAAGAAATGCTTCTCTCCAAGTTTTCTGATGGTTTGCTCGCTGACGATATTTCCCGGCTTCTGTGCCTTGGATGGAAGGCAGAAAAGCATGGGGAGAGCAAAGTATAGGATGATGATCTTTTTCCAAAACATAATTCTTACTCCTTAATATTTATTCTCTTTCATTCTTTCTTGATTTAATTCTTCTTCTCCTTGTTTTGATTCACAGGGATATAATGCGAATCCTTGATTTCGCCAATTACGATGATGCTGTGAAGGCTTCCGATGCAGTCGATATTTCCCAGGGTGTTGAGCATGAAGTCCTGATAATCCTTCATGTCCCGAGCATACACCTTGATCTGGAAGTCGTAATCGCCGGTGGTGTTGTAGCATTCCGTTATCTGGTCGATGGTTTGCACGGTGTCCATGAATTGCTGAATCAAATCATGGGTGTGCTGCTTCAATCGGATATTGCAGAGCACAATCACGTTGTGTCCCATCTTGTGATGATCCACTATCGCTCCATATCGCTGGATGTATCCCTCACGCTCCAGTCGCTTCTGTCGTTCGAAGGTGGGAGAAGGGGAGAGGTGTACTCTTGCGGCAAGTTCCTTCACGGTGAGTCGTGAGTTCTGCTGCAACAACTTGAGTATCTTGATATCGATTTCATCGAGATTTTCTTCTGTAGCCATTGTTCCTTTATTACTGATTTTGTTTATTTTTGCAGAATAATATTCTGTGAATTTGCTTAATACGCTGCAAAGATAGCATATTTTTCTGAATTACGAAGAATATTTGGCAGATAAAATTCTTTCTCTTACCTTTGCACTCGCAATTCCGGATGCAAAGAGCCGTTCATCATCTGATAATGGCAAATTAAGAGTCATTCATCATTAAAAAATATAGGAGATAAAATAATGAGCAACGCAAGAAATATACATTTTGAGGCAGTGGGCAGCTATTTGCGCCCTGCAGAGTTGAAGGAAGCAAGAGCCAAGTTTGCTGATGGCAAGATTTCTGCCACAGACCTTCGCTGCATCGAAGACCGTCTGATAACAGAGGTCGTCAAGCAGCAGAAGGCGCATCATCTGCCTTATATCACCGATGGTGAGTTCCGCCGCAGCTATTGGCATCTCGACTTTATGTGGGGATTCAATGGTGTGGAACATATCGAACTGGAGCATGGCTATCAGTTTCATGGCGAGGAGACAACCAAGGGTTCTATCCAGCTGACCGGCAAGATTACCGGCGAGAATCATCCTTTTATCAAGGATTTCCTGTTTGTGAAGCAGTTTGAGGAGTTGGATGCCGAGGGTGAGTATATCTTCGAGGCAAAGCAGACGGTTCCGGCTCCTGCACAGTTTCTTGCGGAACTGTTTCGTGGCAAGAATGCCGAGAATACCCGCAAGTTCTATCCTAACACCACCCAGCTGATTGAAGACATAGCCCAGGCTTATCGCACCTTCTTCCAGGAGATTTATGCAGCCGGTTGCCGCACTATCCAGCTCGATGATTGCACCTGGGGAATGATTGTGGATAGTGATTACTGGAAGGCTAAGGTGGGCACAGGATTCACCCTAGAGCAGGAAGCCCTGCAATATCTGAAGGTGAACAACCTTGCCATCGAAGGCAAGCCGGATGGATTGACTATCAACACCCACGTATGCCGAGGCAATTACCATTCCTGCTATGCCACCAAGGGTGCCTACGATGCCGTAGCTCCTTATCTTTTTGCTCATGAGGATGTGGATACCTTCTATCTGGAGTATGATGACGAGCGTTCGGGTGGTTTCGAGCCTTTGAAGTATGTGGCAGATGGCAAGAAGGTGGTTCTGGGTTTGGTAACCTCTAAATCTCCTGTGTTGGAGGATAAGGCTACGGTCATCGCCAGAATCCACGAAGCTGCCAAGTATATCCCTCTCAATCGCCTAAGCCTCAGTCCTCAATGCGGCTTTGCCTCTTGTGAAATCGGCAATAAACTGACCGATGCTGAGCAATGGGCAAAGATAGATCTGGTTAGAGAGATTTCTGAGGAAGTTTGGGGAGAATAAAAGGTATTATTAAAACTCTACACACCCTGAGCTTTTGTAAGTTAGCCCTACACGCCCTGAACCAACGGTCACCGGCCGAAGGGAAAGGTAAAGGGCAGAAGCTCCTAGCCCAGGGCAGCGCCCTGGGTTACGCATAAGCAAGAATGTCGCCTTGTAAGGGCAAAAGCTTTATATATCAAAGATTTATAAATGCTTTTGCCCTTTCTTCTTCCTCCTTTTTAATGAGATATAGCCGGAAAGCAAAACCAGCGTAATCAGCAAGCCGGAGATGAAGACGAAAAGGTCGGAAAGAGGCCCTAAGAATGGAGAATAGCATCTACCCACATGGAGTTCTAATGCCACATTCCAAAGCGACATGGGGGTGGCAGAAAGCAACTCTGGGGTAGATGTTGTTTCACCTAAGCTCGCCCCTTTGCTATAATCGAAAATCACTTCTTTTCCTCCAAAGAAGTCCTTGGAATAACCGCTGACCAAAGAACTGGAAATCGGAATCATCGATTTTCCTTGGTTTGCTTTCCCCGTAAAATAATCTACTATCAGATTCTTTTCCGGATTCCAACGGAACATGCCGCTGAATGATCCTATCAGCCAGTCACCCTTGCCGTCGCTTTCGAAAACATTTATGCCCATCGGACTTATCTTTGGCGCCTTCTCCTTATTTAATAAGATAGGTTTATGCTGGAAATGCTCATCCACTCTCAGGAATCCTTCTGAGGTAGAAACAAGCCAGTTGCCCTCTGCTGCATCCCATCGGATAGCACGAAGTTTATCGTGCCAGACATTTCCATCCTTCACCTTTTCTGTGGTTTTGTTCATCGCCAGAGGTATCATCAATGGTGGACGGAGACACATACCTGTTATTGACAGCCAAAGCGTAAGGATGATAGTCGTGTATCCTAATTTATTATGCCATTTGGCATGGAAAACCATCTGTTTGCCAAGCTTCTGCATCTTTTCTCTTGCCTGTAATCTCTTCTGTCGGCGGATACGATAAGGGAGAATGAAAAGGATGATGCCCGTTATCGAAAGGATGATAAGTACGATGGCGATGGCATCCACCACCAATCTTCCGGCTAATCCGAAGAAAGCACCGCTATGCAGGTTCCAAACGGTCTTGAAAAGGGTAACTTCCGGAACAAAACCTTCCGGTTGACCGATGATTTTGCGGGTAACATTCGTCTTTTTGCTGATTGCATCCCTCTTTTCGTTGGCTGCATCCGTCTTCTTTCCGGATATTTCATAAACGGCAGAACGGGTCATGGCGATGATGCTTGTGCTGTCTTTGGTCAATGTAATGTCAGCGATACGCTCTTCATTGTCTGCGAGCGGAAACATCTTCCATTCCTTTCCATCAAAGCGATATACATCCATCATGGCTGCACACCAGATTTCTCCGTTTTTCGTCTGTACCATGTTGCGGATATTCCTGCCATCCACGTTCTTGGGTAATCCCTTATTAAAGTCTTTCCAGGTTTTCATCTCTGCATCGGTAAGCCATACGCCACCATATCCATACGCCAAAACGGAATCACTTGGAGTTTTGCTGATGCGGTGATTGATCTTGATAGAACCTTTGATGATGCCGTTGTTGAAATTCTTGATATGATAAGCCGATGGCATCAGACTTCTGCTTACCTCACAACCGGCGAAAAGCTGGCGATGATTCAGAATAATGCCTGATACGCAGAATACCAACATGAATACTGACAGTACAAGTCCGAACCAACGATGGTATTTCTTCCAAGTAAAATGTTTCTTCTTTTTATCTCTCATTTTTGTAATTCTATAATTGGAGTGCAAAGGTAAGAAGATTTATGGAATTCTGCAATACTCAAAAATAATGATTTAGGATGCCTCTGTTTTTTTCTAATCTTTAGTTTCTTCACTTTTTCACTAAAAAAGTTTGGTGTTTTCATGAATTACTAGTAACTTTGCACCCCGAAATTAAAAATCATCATTCATTAAGAACAATAAGAAACTAGAAAACAAGGAAAAATGGAATATATGTCTCAAGAAGGCTACGATGAGCTCGTGGCCGAACTTCAACACATGGTAAACGTAGAGTTGCCAGCCGTTCGCGATGCAATTGCTGAGGCTCGCGACAAGGGTGACCTCAGTGAGAATTTCGAGTATCATGCTGCCAAGCGTGAGCAGGGCAAACTGTTGAGCCGCATCAGCTTCAAGCAGAAGGTCTTGGAGAATGCCCGTGTCATCGACAAGTCTCGATTGAAGAGTGATACCGTTGGCTTGCTGAGCAAGATTAAGATTACCAATCTCGCCAACAAGTGCAGCATGAGTTATGTTATCGTAAATCCTCACGAGGCTGATTTGCATAGTGGAAAAATCTCTATCAAGTCGCCTATCGCCAAGGCCCTTCTGGGTAAGAAGGCAGGTGATGAGGTAATGGTAAAGGTGCCAGCCGGCTTGCTGAAATTCCGCCTGGATAGCGTTGAGTTATAACTGGATAGTGTAGAGCTATCATGTATTATTTAAAAGGAAAGAGGGTGTGTCATAAGTATCTTGCCTAGGGTATAGATAAGGCACGGATTACACGGATTTATGCCGCTAATGTAAATAATACGATTATAGCCTCATGAAAAATCCGTGTAATCCGTGTAATCCGTGCCTAAAAACAGCAGAGGGCAGGCTTTATGACACACCCTCTTCTCTTTTTATTCTAATATTTCTCCAGAATCTTATTCAGCAAGAAGGTGGCATTCTGGTTTCTTGCCACGCCCTTCTGTATCTTATAAGTATAGGTAACATCCGTGCCCAAATCTATCTCGAAATAATAGTTGTGGAATTTCCCTGATGCATCATTCTCCATCTTGGAGAGTTCCAAATCGTGGGTAGCGATGATACCGCTCACCGGCTGCTTGGCGATGGCTTCTAGGAATTTTCTCGAACCATTCAGCTTATCCAACGAATTCGTTCCCTTCAGAATCTCATCCAGAATAATCAGCGTTCGGAGTGGCTCCTTATTGCCCTCTGCACTTTCCTTACAGAACTTCAGCAGCTCCTCCAGTCTTATCAGCTCAGCATTAAAGTAAGAGATGCCATGCGTCAAATCATCGGTGGTTCTCATACTCGAGAACAATCTGAAACGGGAAATCTTCAGCTGATCCGCAAATACCGGCATACCCGCCATTGCCAGGATATAGTTCACGCCCAGCGAACGCAGGAAGGTACTCTTTCCCGCCATGTTGGCTCCGGTGATGATATAATAGTTGTCGTCCTTGATGGTGAAATCATTCTTCACCGCTTTGGCTCCCAGGAAAGGATGATAGAGATTCTTACCCTCGAACACGATTTCCGGACTTCCGATTCCTGCATTTTCAGAAACATCGCTTTCGGTATCTGCTTCCGGACTTCCCGAAACAAATTCCGCCTCTTCAGCCTCCGGATGATTATATCTGAAATCCGCCATCGAAACCATTGCATCCATCTCGCTGATGATGTGCATCCATTCCTCCATCTTCATCATATAGGTATTCTTCCATTTCAGGAAACTGCGAACCAGGAAGAAATCGCTCAGCATGAAGGCATCGGTGAAGAAAAGACCCAGGAAGTTGCCTCTTCTGTCATACCCCTTCAATATCTTTTCCAGTTGGGCAAAGGAAGGCAGGGCATCTGCCAGGGAATCCTGCATCTCCTTGCCTAATTCGCTATGGAAATTGCGCCTGTTGATAAGCTGGAGTATCTGGGCATAGGCGATGAGCTGATGGCGAAGCTTGCCGCCATTGCTGTCTATCTTATCAAGTGTCTGCTTGCAGACAAAGAATACCACCATGTATTGAACCAACACCCACCACAAGGCGAAATCCACCGAGATCATATCGCATATCGATAAAATCACGGAACCGATGACTCCGATAATCATCAGCCATCCGATAACGAGCGAAATCGGAGATCCAAACCATGCCGGCACCTCCATCTTCGAAACCTTCTGCATCGCATCCACCACCGCAGCAGAATCAATCTTCTTCATCTTGCCATCCGAAGTTTGGCTTCTGTTCTTTTCGCCAAGTGCCAGGAATTCCATTCGCCAGTTTTCGCCTTCTCCCGCCAATTCCTTCTGCAAATCTCTTCTTCTTTTGATATCTTCCATGCTCAAAGGCGTTTCCCGGGTAAGATTCCTGGCGAGTGCCTCCGAACCGCCCGATGTGATGGTTCGGCAGATGCGGTTGAACAGCGAACTCTTGCCGAAGACATCGAGGTCGAAGGAATAAGGATGCTGCGGATTCTGATAGCAATCGCCCGTTTCGAAAGGCGAGAAATCGCCCTCCCAAGCCTTGATTTCGTCCTGATAAACCTTGAGCAAAGCCGAAAGATGCTCTATCTTTTCCTTGTTCTTATCGTCAAGTCGTCTGATACCCAGATAGGCAATCAGGCACAATGTCGCCCCCATCAGATAGTTCTGCGTATCTCCATCTATTGCGAAATAGCAGATCAGGAAGGCGAGGATGCCACCGAAAGCCAGCAACTCTCCCGTTATAAATCCCGTATTCTTACGCTTCAAGGCTGCCACCTCAGAAGCATATCGGCTTACATATTGTAGATAATTCTCCTTGATATTCATACATTTTCTTTATTTTTCTTTTTTGATGTGCAAAATTAGGGATAAAATCTAGATTTCCAAAATAAATTGTCTCATTTTAAGTCTTTTATACTTATATTCGTGATAGGAATCTTGCTTTTATGACCCCTTGGCAGTAAAAAGTTCTATGGAAATTTGGCTGTTCTATAAAAAATAAGTAATTTAGCACCGAAATAAAAATAGCTATTTAAATGACAAGCCAATGGGTACTTTCCATTCTATAGATGAATTGATTAAAACTCTTGACCGGGAAAAGGTTTTGCTGAAGGAGATGTTTGCCAAGCGACATTCCTTTCAGTTTCGTTATGACTATGCCTTGGAAATGACCGAATACAAGGAGGAGCGCATCCGATATTTGATAGAAAATGGAGTGATTCGTGATACGGGCGACTGTCTGGAGATGGAAGACGTGTATCAGAAGTTCTTCGAGGATGTGCTGGAAGTGAACGAGGAAATCAATGTTTCTTCGGTGCGGGATTACATCTCTGTGTTGAATGAGAATATCGACTATTATCTCAAGGAAAATAACGAATCCCGAAAAGATAAGTATCTCAAGGAGGTGCGTCGGTGCCTGAAGACCATAGCCCTTGCCACCGTTCGAAATGTGTTGGATTTGAAGCGTAATATGGATAATACTTATAAGAATGAGCCTAATTACGAAATCAAGAAAACGAAACTCCAGCGACTGAGCGAGAAATTGAAGAACATATCTCAACTCATCACCGAGAGCGAACGGGTGATAGATACTGGTCAACCCGTCTTCTTCTCCGTGGCGATGGATGTGCAGATGAAAATTGTGGTGAATGATGTACGTCTGCAGCTCAACGAGTCTTATCATAATCTGCTGGAGATAGAACGCCAGATTATCCAGTACCTCAATATGATAGATTATCAGAATCGCATCTTTGAAAAGGTGAAGAAACTGAAATATCTGAAAGACCAGTTCCGATGGGAAGAGGCTACGGATGTAAGACAGGTTATAGCCACCCGAAATGCCGTTTGGATGGAACCGCAACCCAAGTATTACATCAAGTTGTCGATAGATAATCTTCGCACATCCGATGAGGCTCTGCAATGCATCAGCATTCTTTCTGAAAATCTGAAAAAGAGGAAAGACCGCCGGCTCGATTCTTTGGCAGAACCTATCCCCGATGATTATCTCAAAGGTAACAGGCAGAAGTTGGAGGCGGTGAATCTGCAGGAAATCTATAATGCCTTCTCGGCATCGAGTACCCATCTCTTTGCTTTTGTCATGAATTATCACTATGATAAGAAACAAAGCCGGGAAGATAAGCTCGTGTATTTTTGCCAGATAGCTTCGCAATATGTGGATAAGTTGAAATTTACAGGCAATTATGCAGAGGCTGACGGAGTGGAATATCCTGTGATACTTCCGAGATAAAAATACGATTCTTTCTACGATAAAAGAAGACAGAACAATGAATAAATTGAACTATACAGAAGAAATCTTTAATATTCTGAGCAGAGGCGGATTTATTTCCAACAATAGTGTTCAGACGAAAATTAAGCGATATTATGATGCCATAGATGAGCAACAGACTGAATATGATGAATATTTCAATGGTATCGGTTTTCATCTGGAAGCGGGTGATGGTTATTTCTTTTTCACTCGCAAGGAAACGAAAGTGGATTTGCAGCGCAAGTTGGAAGCGGTGAGCAAGTGGATAGATTATCTCACCTTTCTGAAGACTTATAATTCTGCCTTCGGATCAGGTTTGGTATTCTCTGCGGCAGATATCGTGGTGAGAATCAATTGCGATATGGAACTGAAGGAATTGGCAGGAAAACTCTTCAGCGAGAAAAAATCATATGATGAGATTGTGGAGAAACTGATCAGTGAATTGGAACGAATGGGATTCATTGAGCAGCAGGATGAAGTGGAGAAAACCTGGAAGGTATTGGCTTCATTCCATTATATCGAGGAGTTGATAGATTGCATATCTATTACCGATGATACTGAAGAAAAAGAAGAGGAGGAACAGCCATGAGATATCTGAATAAAATCATATTTCTTAATAGTGCCCATATCCCATACGCTGAGGTGAAACTCGATGGAAATGTTCATTTCATCGGCACCCAGGGTGTGGGTAAGAGTACCTTGCTCCGTGCGCTGCTGTTCTTCTATAATGCAGATAAGTTGCGCTTGGGCATTCCGAAGGAGAAAAAATCGTTTGATGCCTTTTATTTTCCTTATCCCAATTCATACATCGTTTATGAGGTGATGCGTGAGAATGGGGCTTATTGTGTTCTTGCCTTGAAGAATCAGGGACGAGTGATGTTCCGTTTCATCGATGCCCCGTTTGATAGCAAATGGTTTATCGATGAGCGTAAGCAGGTGTATGGCGAATGGAGTATGATACGTGAGCAGGTGGGTAAGAAACGTGATATATCTTCGCTCGTAAGCAGCTATGAGATGTATCGTGACATCATCTTCGGCAACAATCGTCGCCTGGAACTTCAGCCTTTTCGCAAGTATGCCATTGTAGAGAGTGCTAAGTACCAGAATATCCCCCGCACCATCCAGAATGTCTTCCTCAACACCAAGTTGGATGCCGATTTCATCAAGAATACCATCATCCGCTCGATGAGTGATGAGGATAACTGCATTGACCTCAACTTTTATCGTGAACAGATTAAGGAGTTTGAACAGGAATATAAGGATGTGAGCCTCTGGACAAAGAAGGAGAAGAATGGCGAGGTGCAGGTTCGCAGAATGGCTGATAAGGTAATAGATGCTTATCGCACCTTGCTGAACAATCGCCGCTTGATTGGCGAGGGGCGCAGGGAACTCAATTATGCAGAGCGTGTGGCACAGCAACTCCTGCCGCAATATAGTCTTGATATCCAGGAAAGTGAAGCGGAATGCAACCGGGTAAGTCGCCTGATAGGTGAGGAACAGGAAAAATATGGAAAGGAGCGTGATAAACTCTCCCGTGAATTGGGCGTACTCGATGCGCAGCTAAAGAAAACTGCCGCCAAGCGCAAGCATTATGAGGAAATTCATATAGAAGATATCTTGCAGCGAGTAGAGCAGGAAACCATCATAGAAGATGAGCGCAGGCGACAGGAAGCGATGAAGGCAGAACTGGAGAAATCCTATCAGAACGTGGTGGATAAGTATAAGGCTCTGCTCGAACAGCTGGATATGGATTTGCGTGCTTTCAGAAACAGCAAGACCACCTTGCTCAATGAACATCAGGCAGCCTTGATGACCCAGAAGGAAGTCCTGATGCAGGAATGGAGAAAGGCTGAAACGGAAACCCGAGAGGTGTTCTGGGAAAAAACTTCGTCTGTGGACGAGATGATTGCGCAACTGGTGCATGAGGAAACTGCCTTGAAGATTCAGAAGGCAAAGGTGGCTCACGAGAATCCTTTTGCCCGTGAGATGGAGACAAACGAAAAGGAGTTTGCTGAATTTACAGCCAGACAAATTCAGGTAGAAACCGAGAAAAGGGAAGTGGAACTGCGCATTGAAACCTTGCGTCAGGAAGCTCAGAATGAATTGGAAATAGCAGAACTGAAATATCAGGCATCGCTCGATGCTCCCAAAAAGCAGAAAACTGATGTTGAGGCTGAAATCCGGAAAATTCAGAATCTTCTGGACAAGAGCAAAGGTTCGTTTTCTGAATGGCTCGATCAAAACAGGAAGGGATGGCAGGAGAATATCGGAAAAGTGGTGGATGAAGAAACGATACTATATAATGATGTATTGAATCCGCAATTGGTTGCTGATTCATCAGCATTGTCATCCTCTTCATCAGCGGCTTCTCTCTATGGCGTAAATATCAATCTGACTGCCGTAGAGCGAAAATTCAGAACTCCCAAGGAATTGAAGGAGCAACTCGCTGAAAAGGAACAGCTTCGTGCTGACATCATCAAGCAGCTGAATGATTTGCTGAACCAGCATGAGGAGAATCATAAAACCTTGAAGGGAAAATATCTGCTTCAGATAAGAAAGCTGAATGAATCGCTTCATGCTAAAAAGGCAGAAATGCAACTGCTGCCTCAGACGGAAAAAAAACTCAAAATGCAAGCGCTGGAGTTGGAAAAACGTTTGGAAAAATGGCGCAGCCAACAGCTGGCTGAATTGGAAGATAAGCAGAATGCACTGGTTGCCGATAAGGTGAAGAAGGAAGAGAATAAACACCAACTGGAGACGGATTTGCAGCGCAAGCTAAAAGCTCTCCAAGCGGAATACAACAGACAGGTTAAGCAGGAAACACAGACTTTTGAAGTCTTTGCCAACGATATTCAGGCGCAGATAGAAGAGAAGCAGAACCAGGTGGATGCTCGCAAGCAGGAACTCCTGAAAGCCCAGCGCGATGAACTGCATGGTAAGGGTATGGATACCCAGACTTTGGATGCTTACAACAAGCGCATAGCAGAACTGGATGCTGAGTTGACATATATCAGAAAGAATCGTGATGTGGTGGCGGTTTACAGGAATGAAAAGATAGAACTTTTTGACCAAGAACCTGCCGTAAGACAGAATCGAAAAAACAAGGCTGAGGCTAAGACTATGCTCGAGGATAAATTCAGGCAGCGCAGTGGACGCCTTCAATTGCAATTATCTGAGACACAGAGTCAACTGACTAAGCAGCAGTCTGCTTTGAAAAAGCTGGATGCAGGATTGAATGCAGTGAGGAGTTTTAGACGTGACGAAACCTTGTGCCCATTGGAAAGTAATGAAATAGAGGAGAAGATCACTACCAAGGATTGTCTGACTATCGTGGAAGAATTGAAGCGCCAAATCTATGAGGATGGTCGTTCGCTCGACAACTTCAAGAAGCAATCTCAGCAATTCTTAGGTATGTTCTCTGCTCACAACACCTTCCATTTCAATGTAAGTCCGGTAACGGAAGAGGAGTTCATCGCTTTCGCATCCAATCTCTGCGAGTTTGTGGAGAATGATAAAATCTCGGAGTATCAGAAGCGCATCAGTGGAAGATATACCGATATCATCTTCCGAATCTCCAAGGAAGTGGGCGATCTGACCCGTCGGGAAGGCGATATCGGCAAGACCATCAACGATATCAACCACGATTTCGAGGAGCGGAATTTCGCAGGTGTTATCAGGGAAATCGCCTTGCGCCCGTTGAAGACCAACGACCAGTTGATGCTTCTCCTCTTGCGTATCAGAGACTTTGCAGAAGAAAATCAATTCAATATGGGAGAGATGGATCTCTTTGCCACTGAGTCACGACAGGATGTGAATGCCAAGGCGGTGAAATATCTGCTTGCCTTTATGAAGGGACTTCTGGATGAGCCTAACCGCAAGCAGTTGCAGGTGGCTGACACCTTCAAGTTGGAGTTCCGCATCAAAGAAAATGACAATGATACGGGATGGGTAGAGAAGATAGCGAATGTGGGTTCTGATGGCACCGACATTTTGGTGAAGGCAATGGTTAATATCATGCTCATCAATGTGTTTAAGGAGAAAGCATCGAAGAAATCGGGCGATTTCAAGATTCATTGCATGATGGACGAGATAGGCAAGTTGCATCCTAACAACGTGAAGGGAATCCTCGACTTTGCCAATCGCCGCAACATCCTGCTGGTGAACAGTTCGCCAACTACCTATAATGTGGAGGATTATAAATATACCTATCTGCTCAGCAAAGACAATAGGGCTTATACTAAGGTGACTCAATTGATTAAGAGATTATAAAACCTTTTGCGTGTAGAAATATCGGATGATATGAAACATTTGATGATATGAAATACTTGATGATATGGAAAAGTTAGGATTGGGCGATGCCCGACAGATATTAGCGATGTTGAAGGGTGAGGAGATTGCTTCGTCGAAGCTGTCTCCTCGCATGACGGCTTTGCTGATGCAGGAAGGATTGTTGATGTTAAAGAGCAATGGGAGTAGATGTAAATATCGTATTGTCGAGGCCATGCGAGAGAGTTGCCGTACCCTGTTATCGCAGGAGTTTGGCTTGAAATGTTCTTTAGAAGAATGGATTTCTGCTTCTTCCTCTATGCAGACGAGGGCAGATATGGTTAGGATGGTAGGTGATTCAAAGGCTAAGAAGGTGAATACATTTCGTGGCTTTCTGGTAGATTGCTATGTTCAGATAGATGCTATGCTTGATGGAAAGCCATTCATACTTCATCCGATGGAGGGCAGTTCCGTTTTCATCAATCAGCCGGATCGTTTCGAGATACCGGAAGACGTGATAGTTGTGGGTATGGAGAATGCTGAGAATTTCATGCAGATTCGGTTGCAGCATTGGCTTTTCGATGCCCTGTTTCCTGGTAGGCAACTCCTGTTTGTCTGCCGTTATCCACAGAAAAACCTGGAGCATCTCAGGTCATGGCTTCTCCGCATTCCCAATCATTACATTCATTTCGGCGATTTTGATTTGGCAGGAGTTCATATCTATCTTTCAGAGTTTTATGCCTATCTAGGTAATCGGTCTTCCTTCCTGGTGCCATCTGATATCGAGGAAAGATTGGCCGAAGGCAATGCCGCGCTTTACAATCAGCAATATGCCAGATTCAGGAATATGGCAGTAACGGATGTCCGCCTTCAGCCGCTGGTCAATATGATTCATCATTATCGCAGGGGATATGAGCAGGAGGGGTATATAAGATGATAGGGATATGATTCCTGATGGAGATTATTTCTGATAATAATTATAGGAAATATTCTCCTCTTTCCACTTATCCTTTGCTGCTACCTGATTCTTCGGATACCCGATGATGAGGGTGTTGAGCGGAATCATCGTCTTGGGCAGATGCAGTAGTTGCTGCATTCCCTCGTATCGTTCTTTCAGGGGATAGAGGGCAGTCCATACTCCGCCAAGTCCCAGGCCGTGAGCCATCAGCAGGATGTTCTCCGTGACTGCCGAACAGTCTTGAATCCAGAACTCCTGCTCTGTGCCTTCCAGCGTCTTGTCAAGGCATCCGCAAACCACGATGGCGAGTGGTGGCATGTCTGTATAACTTCTCACCGATGTACGGCTCATAATATTTTCAAAAATCTGATTCTTTTCCATCATTGTTTTTCTGTGTGAGTCTTATTTTTTAGGCGAATCATAGCATTCCATAAGCCAGTCGAGCACATATTCTTGCTTGATTCCATCATGAAACTGGACGGGGTCGTTGTCCAGGGTGAGCAGATATTTTGGAAAATTGTCGGAGATGGACTTCAGGGGTGCCAATTCTCTCTGCATCGTGGTCTCATCCCTTACGCTGAGCGATACCTGATAGTATGCCTTGTGTTCACCAATGATTACCACGAAGTCTATTTCTGCATCACCGGCTTTGCCTACATAGATTTCTCCGCCTCGTCGTGCTAGTTCCAGATACACGATGTTCTCCAGTACGTGCCCCAAGTCGCCACCTTTGGTGCCATTGATGACTTGGCGCAGACCTACGTCGGCAAGATAAAGTTTCTGTCCAGTCTTCAATAGCTGCTTACCCTTGGCATCATATCTCTGCACTGGGTAGAAGATATAGCTGTCGGTGAGGGCAGAGACGTAGTTTTCTATCGTATGAGATGTAGTCTTTCTGCCCAGCGAGGTCATGGTATCGCTGATGCGCTTGATTACGGATATGTTGCCTATATTGTCAGCAAGGAATCTTACCACACTTTGCAACATCATCACATCGGTTATCTTTTTGCGGCTCACCACATCTTTCAGTACGATGGTGTTGTAGAGACCTGACAGGTATTCACGCACCATCTCTCGGTCTTGGCTGATTTGGGGAATGTATGGGAAGGAACCCAGTTCGATGTATTGGCGATAGGCAAGCTCTCGGGAAGTATGGGCAGGCTGCGTCTGCATGAATTCTCGGAAGGAGAAAGGGAAGAGCTTGATTTCGATGTATCTTCCGGTGAGCAGGGTGGCTATTTCGCCAGAGAGCAGGTAGGCATTGCTGCCAGTAACGTAAATGTCTACGTTATCTAGCAGGAACAGGCTGTCTATCACTTTCTGGAAATTTTCCACCATCTGTATCTCGTCAAAGAAGAGATAGTTCATCTTGTCTGGGAACAGGTTCTGCTTTACGTGCGCGTACAAAAATTTATAGTCGAGGAACGGTTCGTTGTCGAGATCCTCGAAGTTGAGGTTCTGTACTTGTTCTTCGGATACTCCGTCCGAGAGAAGTTTCTCCCTAAACATCCTCAGCAGCGATGACTTGCCACAGCGTCGTATGCCTGTTACTACCTTGATGGCCTTCTTGTCTCTCCATTTCTCCAGGAGATTCATGTATTCTTTACGCTCTATCATATTCTCTTTATGTTCTATTTATTCACTTTGCTATTCCTTTTGCATTCTATCTTGATTGCTAAAAATGAAATGCGCTGCAAATATACGAAACTTTTTCGGGAAATTTGCAGCGTATTGCAAATTTCTTATGTTTCTGGGTGAAATTTGCAGTGCATTGCAAATTTCTTTCTGTAGAACTGATAACACTTTCTGTAGAACTGATAACCTTTCTATAATCTGTATATCCGAGAATTTGTATTTATTTAGTTTTATTGCCCGAAACATCCTATCGTTTTTATCGCCCGAAACATCCTATAGTATGCGTATATATAAGCCGATGTCGTTGTTATCATACTGATGATGTTCACGCAGGTGAAGGCAGCCTGCCGGGTGTTGCCTGCCAGATAAAACACTGCCGCAGGGAGGAGATTGAAGCATTGGCCCAGGATGAATGAGAGCACATAGTAAAGTACCATCAACTCGCTGCAGCGTCGTACCAATTTTACGCCTGCCGGTAGCGTGTAGCGGAATATTCCCCATAAAGCTATAGGGGCGAGCTGCAAGACCAGTAGCTTGATGGTAACCAGGATGAGACTTATTGGAATCAGGATGGGACTTGTTCTGAAGGATAAGCCCGCTTGTCCGCAAACAGAAAATGCCAGCGAAAACAATGCGAAAATGCAATATGCATACATGGCATATTGTGCAATGCGATTTATATCCTGTTTCAGGACATCAACGTCTGAAGATAGATATGCATCTTTTTGAAGCATGTAGGCAAAATATGAAATATCTTCTTCAAGTCTTTTTTATACAACTTTAAGTTAAAAAAGTTGCTCGTTTGGGAAACTTTGGCTATTTTTGCTCCAAAAAGAACAGATATGAAAAAGAAATTCGATAATACGGATAATATCCTGGGGGGCATAGTGAAAAAAGTTCGTCAGGAAAAAGGGCTATCGCAAGAGGCTCTTGGAAAATATGTGGGATTGGGCAAAAGCAGCATCAGTAAAATTGAGAGTGGCAAGACCAATATCTCTATAGATGATGCTTCTGTCCTCCTGGAAGCTATGGGCGAGAAACTGAGTGTGTATATAGACAGTCAGTATCCGTCAGCAGAGACCATGATGAAGACCACAATCTTTGTCACAGTTGCAGCTTGCTGGTTTGCAGAAGACAAGAAAATTACCAAGCAGAAAGCTTTCAACTTCCTCCAAAAAAATCAAGGCATCAGATTTTTGGAGGAGAATTGGGAAATAGAGCAGACTCAGCCAAGGGAACAGATCATTGAGGATTTGACTCGTATCTGCAATAACCATATTGCAAAAGCTAAGGAAAAGGAAAGGAGGGTAATGGCGTCATGAGATTGCTGCATGGAAGTTATACAGAGATTCTTACTCCTAATCTCACCAAATGCAAAGGGAAAAACGATTTTGGCAAAGGATTCTATCTCACTCCAAATTGGAAAAGAGCTTGGCAAATGGGCAAACGCAGCACTTTTCTTCATGGAGGAAAAATTACAGTCAATGCGTTTCTGTTTTATCCTAATATAGGTGAGAAAAAAGGACTTCAAATTAAAATCTTTGAAGGATTTACAACAGAATGGGCAAAGTTCATTCTCCAGAACAGGGAAGAAAGCGGATTCAAGCATGACTACGATATTGTTATTGGCCCGTAGCAGATGCCTTCATTGATCAAGAAATAAAAAACTATATACGCCAATGTGGGGAAGCTTATCTTGATGAAAGTAACTTGAGTATTCTGGTTTCCAGAATATCCCAATTTGGACTTAGCTATATACAATATTGCTTTTGTACACAAAAGGCTATTAATGAACTCATTAAAGATTGAGAATATGGGAAATAAGTATAATTATGAAAATGTATTAGGTGAAATTGCTTGTTATATAGCAAAAGAATGTAACCTTACTCCAAGCGAAGCTGTAGGTGTGGTAATGAATGATGATTGCACAGACGCTGTCATTGAAGAAATTCAAAAATCAGACAAGATAGACATAGAAGCTTTGGCCTCTCGTTATTTGACAGAGGAACTTTGTTAGCAGACTGCCGTTTGTGCATTTTAGGTATGTTGAACCCTATTGAATGGGGTATACCGCATTCTCTTCCATAACCCAACAAAACAGCATGGCGCAAATCACTGCGCCATGTCCCAATAAAAGAAAACCTTATAGTCAAAATATGAAACATCTTCTTCAATTTCTTTTTTGTTTTGGAAAAAATGAGATAAATATCTTCCCGAGAGTTATTATTGAAAATGATAACCCAATATTTCTTCTTTTTTAATAGAGTTTCCCAAAAAACTTCGTATCTTTGCAGTGGCTTTATGCAAGATAAGCTGTTGTAATATCATCAAGCGTAGAATTATGGCAAGAAAAAGATATCCTATAGGAATACAAACCTTCGATAAGATTCGCACGGAAGACCGGCTCTATATCGACAAGACAGAATATGTTTACCGCATGACACATTCTGACAGCAACTATATATTTCTGGGACGACCATGCCGTTTCGGAAAGTCTTTGCTTGTATCTACGTTACAGAGTTATTTCGAAGGAAAGAAAGAACTCTTTAAGGGACTTGCCATTGAAAAGCTGGAGCAGGAATGGACAGAATATCCTGTGCTCCATTTCAGTATGGCTATGGGCAAACACATGGAGAAGGAGCAACTGGAAAGATACCTGCTCTATATCATCGGCTTGAATGAAAAGAAGTTTGGTATAGCAAATGATGCTGTTGATCCGAATGTGAGATTGGCAAACCTGATTATGAATGTGTACAGACGAACGGGAAAGAAGGTGGTCGTGCTCATCGATGAATACGATGCTCCTCTTCTTGATGTAGCACACGAGGATGACAATCTCAAGAATCTTCGCAATATCATGCGTAATTTCTATAGTCCATTGAAGGATTGCGACCCATATCTCCGCTTTGTCTTCCTCACCGGTATCACCAGGTTTTCGCAAGTCAGCATCTTCAGCGAACTGAATAATATCACCAATATTTCGATGAACAGGGAATATTCGGGAATATGTGGAATCACCAAGGAGGAGCTGCTCACCCAGATGTCGGACGACATTGATGAATTGGCAAAATCGCTAGGCTCCACAAGAGAAACTGCCATCGAAGAACTGAAAATGAACTATGATGGTTATCATTTCTCTGCCCAATCGTCAGATATATTCAATCCGTTCAGTCTGCTCAACTGCTTTGCCAATCAGGATTTTGGTTCATACTGGTTCGCTTCCGGCACTCCAACCTACTTGATTAACATGATGCGGAAGTTTCATGTCTTGCCGGCAACTCTTGGAAAGATGTATGCCAAATCATCAGCCTTTGATGCCCCGACAGAGAACATGACGGCCATAACCCCTTTGCTATACCAAAGTGGCTATCTTACCATCAAAGATTATGACAAGACCAGCAAGCTCTATACTCTTGATTTGCCGAATAAGGAAATCAAAGTAGGATTGTTCGAGAGTCTTCTTCCTAACTATCTGGAAGGAATGTTTGCCCAGAACGGAGATGTCACCATCGCTCAGATGTCTGTGCTTATCCGTCAGAATGATATGGACGGAGCATTACAGCTGCTCCAGACCTTTCTGGGAACTGTGCCATATTGCAATGTCACCAACCATGAAGGTCATTACCAGCAGATGCTGTTTATCATCTTCTCGCTTTTGACTGGCTATGTGGTAGATGTAGAAGTGCACACTCCCAATGGAAGGGTAGATATCGTGCTGCTGACAGACATCCGTCTCTATATCATAGAGCTGAAGCTGAACAGGGATGCCCAGACGGCTTTGCAGCAAATCAACCTCAAGAACTATGCCCAGCGCTTTGCGCTTTGCGGGAAACCAATTGTGAAAGTGGGCATCAACTTTGATTCTACCCAGGGAAACATAGAGGATTGGATAATTGAAGAGAATGATAAAGATAGCTAGCTTCTTGTACAAAGAGGCTAGCTAACTATAGTCTTGTTACTGAATATAATCAATGTCAATACAGATAGTTTTGCTTTCATTGATTAATATAAGTGCGCAGTTCGAAACATCTTAGTGTAGTCTTCAAAAGAGCTAATTGAAGTTGTCAGAAGAGTTACAATCTGTTTTTAGAAGATATAGCTCCTAAGACCGCACATCAGCTGTTGTGCGGTTGCACATCAACTGTTGTGCACATGTCGCCCAGCTGTTATGCATGCGTGTTTCAGCTGATGTGCGGAAATAAATATCCTATAAAGCCTATGATAAAAAAGTAACTGTCAGAATCTTCAAATAGAAAATCCTAGTAATTCTGCTTTTTTCTTCAAAGCAATTGCCTTTTCTGCCGTCTTTATAGTTTTGAATAGTCTATTGTTCTCTGCAGAGTCCTGTACCGTGTCCATAACATATTGTGCAAATTCTTTGATGTTCATATTGACATTTTTATTTGTTTATAGTTACGGCTCAGGGGGAGATTGTCCGTGGAAAGACAACCATTCCTGTGCCAATTTTAGCTTAGTGTTTTGACTAAAACCATAACATCAGTTTCGTCTAATGAAAACCATTCTCCACGGATTCTCTTACTGGCAAATGCTTTATGCAATGCAGCCTCAAAAGCTTCTGCGATAGAACGTATAGGATACTCTTTACAGCAAACGATTTCTATTGAAGGCTTTTCGCTTTGTAAAGTCCTTTCGCGGTATTCCGGATTATTTGAAATTCCTATTTTATAAAAACCGTTAGTCGTATCATGCATTAAATACACATGGCAAGAATCTCCCAAGCTAACGTCTTTGCCTTTTAGAAGCTTGGTCGTTTTGTGGTGCTCTATTTCTATTTCTCGCTCGTTTAACTCTGTATCGAACGAGCAAGCGTAGTTTCTAAAGACATCACCAGCTAAGAAACTTGGAGTCCAATCACTTTCGTTTACTCCATCAATAGAAGTGCGACGATTATCCGCAAATGTAATTCTCCAATTTGTGCATAAATAGGATTTTAATATGTCTATGTCTTCGTAAAAGAGTTCAAAATAGAACACTTTATCATATTCCTTTATGTCTGAGCTATCTACTTGGGTCGGCCTATTTAAAATGGAGAAATCAAGGACTTTCTTATTCTCCTCCTTTTTGAGTAAAAGACTAAAAACATCTCCTATACGTAATTGGATGTTTGCCGACTTAATGCCAAAAGCGATATATGCCTTTTCATCAAGATACTCAAATGATATATATATGCTAATGCCTTTATTTGAAGCCATCTCAAAAGATGGATATCCTTGTATTTTGTATGCGTCTATATATCTATTGGCAACAACTTCCCATTTTAAGTTAGTTTGATCATTGAAAATGTCTTTATTCTCAATGATATTAAAAATGTCACAATTTTCTTCTATCCAATTTTCTTTACTTGGATATATGGAATACAGCAAACATTCTTGGCTAAAATCATCTTCTCCAGGAACCAAAAAATTCCATTTATTTACATAATCAGAAAAAGATTTTGTGTTGATAGAAAAGTAACCATCTGATAAAGCCACAAAATTACTTTCTATTTCCAAAGATTCAATTTTGATACAACCAAGTATATCGTCTTTACGAACAAAACATCCATTGCGATAGTTCCATTGTAATATCACATTCAAACTATCACTATAAGGTTCCGTTTTTTTTAAAATATCAGAGCTGATTTTACAATAGTCATATATGTTGAAGAACTTATCGTAACAGACGGTATCTTTATCTGAATTTGATTTTATCTGAAATTTGATATTACCTGTCATGTTATAACTTCCCATAATATCAAAATCATCCAAAATAAATTGTCCAGTTGAAGGTGTATTTATCTTTATTAAAGGATAGTCAATTTCTTTTAGAGAATGATTCTCTCCTGTATATTTGCACTTTAATACACATAGTGTTTCTCCCTCTACAACATTCTTCTTTCCACTAATTAAGTGTTCTCCTAAATAATGTTTAGGATAAATATATAAGATTTCGATATCTAACCCTCCTGTTCTTCGCAAGATTTTAGCTTGTAATTCTGCAAGTTTTGTTCCTTTGGAATTTATTGATTCAATCGTGTAATCAATAATTTTATCTCGTAGAATTGTGTATGTATAAAATTCCCCTTCTTTCTTAAAACTAACAAACGGAATAGCAGGAGACAAATCTTCACTATTAGATTCAGAAGAGCCTTTTTTGCAATCAGACATAAAATCAATAGCCGAGTCTTCAAAATATTTTTGAGCACGTAATTGAATATTATTTAAATAGTTTTGTTGATGTTCTGATATGGTTTCATTAAGAATCTTATTTTCTGCTTTGACAACATAATAGCCAAACTGACAAATTAGTTCCCAGTATTTTTTCAGATAGTTATTGTTTACGTTAGACAATAGTATAGCCAACTTAAATTCATCAGTTGTTGCATTTAGCCCCCAATTTCGAAATAAAGAGATTTTATCTGAAATTTCATCTTCAACTCCACCTAAAGCTAAATGTATATAAGATAAATAAGAGGATTCATTATTGTTTAATTGGCTAAAGAATGTGTACAAACCAATCCCTCCTGTTGTGGTAAGTTTAACATCCCCAAATAATGCATCTAAGCAACTGACAATATCTTGTGCGCTCATAGCTATTAGTATGGGCGCAACTTCTCCTCCATCCAAATATGAATCCATGTTAGGTATGGACTTTACGGCGGATATGAGCTTATCATCCTCTTTTAAACCATTTACGAATTCTATAATATTCTTCGATGATTTTGTTATGAGATTGAAAGATTCTTCGTCTACTGGCATTACCATATTTTGAAAGTTTAAATGTTCTTTTCTGCAAATTTACGACTAATATTTTAAGATACCAAACTTTTGGATGATTATTTTTGTTTTTGTTCTGTTTTTAAGTTTTTAGCTGCCCTTGCTGATAGAAAGGTGGTAGTTCAATCCTTCATTTTGCCAGTCACTACCATACATCGTGTTTTACGATACAAGGGTAGAGACACCTTTCCTGGCATTATTCTCTGAAGCAGCTATGGGGTGTATTCTTGGACATCATGAATTGGAGTAGATTTAGGCGATGATGCTGTGCCAAAATCATAATATGTGTAGAAAATATCGCATTTTTCGAAAAAAGTCAGCCAAATATTTGGAGATATGAAAATAAAAGCATATCTTTGCACCATAATATCACCCTTAGGTGGAAAAAACTAAGGCTCGCCACTCCTTTTAGGGGTGGCTTATTTTTTATATGTTAACGTATGGAACAACAGATGCAGCGTGTAATTGTTTACATAGATGGATTCAATTTCTATTTTGGCTTGAAACATAATGCGAAATGGAAGAAATATTATTGGCTTGACATCGTAAAGTTGTTTGAGTCATTTATGCGTCCGAACCAAGAACTGGTTGCGGTCAAATATTTCTCTGCCAAGCCCGATGACTTGGAACAAAGTTTAAGACAGAATGCTTTCTTTCAAGCCAACAAGGAAAATCCTAAGTTCAAATTGATTTTGGGCAAATACTTGAAGAAGGAAATCACGTGTTTCAGATGTGGCAATGTTATTCATACCCATGAGGAGAAAGAAACTGATGTGAGAATTGCAACGCAAATAGTCGCCGATGCCTACCAAGATAATTGTGATTTGCAGATTGTCGTATCTGCTGACAGTGATATGATACCTGCAATCGAATTAGCGACAGAAGCGAAGCACAAAGTCTTCATCTATTTTCCACCACATCAATATTCAAGCAACTTGGCTGCAATGGGAGCAGGTAAACCTCTTCACATGAAGCAGTATGAGACACGCTTCAAGCAATGTTTGTTGCCGGATGTTGTACATCTTGAAAAAGCAAATTTTGACTTGCACATTCCTGAAAAATGGAAAGGCTTTCAGAGTTTATAAAGATATTACGCCCCTCAGGCGCGCCGATAGGCAGCATACTAGAGTATAGGCAGCAACGAAATCCATAGGGATACGTCGCTCCTAAATTCATTATTTGCCAGCGGGAGAGAGCAGTTGCAGTGCGATGCTCTTGCAAGAGTTTAATGCCAGATTGAGCCATGGTTATTTCAAGTCAATCAAGAATCGGCGTAATGCCATCCGGTGACATGTTGATGCCCATGCGCCGTGAAATACAGCGTATGGGTATTGACTGGCAAAAAGAAGAATGGAACAGCAGTAAAGCGCTGGTGTAAGTGGATCTTCGTCAGCGAGAGCGGATTCTCAGCTTTTAAACTGTTGCAAAATATGCAACAGTTGCGTTTTGTGGTTGTTGCAAAATATGCAATAACCTCATTTTCCTCCATAACCCAACAAAAAAGCATGGCGCAAATCACTGCGCCATGCCCCAATAAAAGAAAACCTTATAGTCAAAATAGAAATTAGCTATTCTAATTCTTTTCCGGTACTAATCTTTTCTAGTACTTTGCATTCTGAGGATCAAAGTTGGTCCAACCATTCATCCAGTTGGTGCTGCCATCGAAGGCTCCGATGTAGGTTACGGTGTCGAAACCTGTCCAGCCGGCGAAACTTGCGGCACCGAGCAATGGGCTTCCTGCAATAGGAGTATAGCCATCTGCACCAACCAATGAGGTCCATGAATCAAAATACTTGTTGCTCTGCTCTGCAAAGAAGAAGGTGTTGCTGTATGACTTCTGATTCTTGTCGATGTCCTTCTTCTGGGCAGCATCGTAGAGGTAATCCTCATACTGCTTGTTGGCATCTGTACCAACGGCATCCATACCAGCGAAATATACATTCTGAAGTTTGAACTTGCCATCCTTGGCATCCTTTACGGTTTCACCCTTCTCACCATCAACAATCAAACCGATAGGCCAGCCTAAGGCTACAGAGTTGATGCAGTTGAGGTTAGAAGAACGGCGAATCTGCATGGCTGACTGGAACTTGCCAAGGGCTGAACCATTGTTTGGATTGTATGCACCGGCATTGATATAATCTGTGGTGTTCTGGAACTTATTATCCAATACCTTAGGACCTACAAAGGTGATGTTAGAGAAGGTAGCCTTGGTACGAGGGTCCACGGTAGCACCATCGGCGCAGTTGTCGCTCTCGAAACCGTTGCTCTGAGAGGTATCGGCTATCTTGCTGTCGCGCAGTGAAAGACCATACTGCACCTTTCCTGAGAAACCGTTATCGGTATCGAAATCATCATCCCAACCCTTGTAGGCTACGAGATACTTGCAGTTTACGGTACCGCCAAACCACTCGAAGGAATCATCATTGGAATAAGATACCTGAACGTGGTCAATCTCTGTGCCTGAACCTACAGAACCTAAGGTTAAACCATTAATCTCCTTATCCTTCTGGAATGGATAACCGGCAAACTCAATGCGTACATAACTCAAGGCTCCTGAGTTGTCAGCATCATCTGCGCCACCATGCTTGGTACGAGGACCACCCTCTATCTGCTGCTCAGTCTGGTTGTTCTTAGCCTTACCGCAGAGAATGATGCCACCCCAGTCACCAGGCTTTCTGCTGCCGGCAGCCTCTTCAGATGTGAAGACGATAGGCTCTGTGGCTGTACCCTTGGCGATAAGTTTACCGCCACGCTCTGCGATGAGTGCCGCCTTGGTCTGCTTGTCGCCCTTGATGATCGTTCCCGGTTCGATGGTGAGCTCAGCACCATCTGCAATATATACCCATCCCTTGAGGAGATAAGTGCCTTTCTTCAAAGTCTGCTTGCCTGTGAAGACGAATTCCTGGTCGCCGTTGCCAATCTGTGTTCCGTTGGTGTTTTCCTTGTCATCTGTTCCGAAGAGGATGTGGTCGCAAGCCTTCAAGCCGCCATTGGTTGTCCACTTGTAAGCTACTTCTGATCCCGGATTTGGAGAAGGAGTTGGATCGTCATTGTCACTGCTGCAGCTGCTCAACATGGCAGATGCTGCGAGGATGCCCATGCATCCTAAAAAATACATCTTGTTCATCATTGTTTCCTGTTTTATTAAACAAACTTCTAATATAATCTTTCTTGAAATTCTACGGATAGTCTCTAAAATTTATAGATTGCCTGCAAACCGATGTTTCTGCCCGGCTTGTAGCATCTTGCTATTTCTTCTACTTCCTTCTTGCTTCCGTCGCTATACGTTACATCAGCAAACTGCTTGTAATATATCTTTTCTGCAAGAAGATCTCTTACGTTGAGTTTCAGTTCCAGATGGTCGCCGAATTTCTTAGTCAGTGAAAGGTCGATGGTGTTGCGGGGCATCTCGTAGCTGTGAGGCACTCGGGAGTTGGAGTCATCTCCTGTGCTTCCTTCGCTTCTGCCCACACCGATGATTCGCTTGCCTATGCGGTTGTAGAGCAGGGCGATGTCCATCTTCAAAGGCTCATTCTTATAGAAGATGCCGGTGTTGATAAGGTATGGCGACTGACCCTGCATCGGTCTGTCTTCCTCTTTCGAACCCTTTTCAAACTGCACCTTGCTCTTAATCAAGGCACCGTTAAACGACCAGCTGAAATCCTTCAATCCTATGAATCCGAGATTCTTTCTGATATCCAACTCCACACCGTAGTTGTTGGCACTCTTCGCATTCTTGTAAGAGTAAATCAGGTCTGTGCCACCTGCCACCGTGTAGGTCCACTCGATAGGAGAATCGAAGTGCTTGTAGAAGACTGCCAGCGAAATGAGTTCTCCACGGGATGGATACCACTCATATCGCAGGTCGAGGTTATCGACATAACAGTTCTTCAACTCAGTGTTTCCCTGCACATTGCTGGCAAGGTCGAAGTCGTAATACACCGACGACGATACTTCACGGAATTCTGGGCGGTTAATACTGCGGCCATACGACAGTCGCACCTGGTGCTGGTCGCTGATTTTATATGTTGTATTGAGAGATGGAAAAACATCATCGGTCTTGTAATGACGGCTCGATTCACTCTTCTCGTAGTCACGGGAATTGGAGATGAGTTCCATATCATTATGCTCGAAGCGGACACCGGCGTGGATGCCGAGTTTGCCAAAGGGGAGAGACATCGCCAGGTACCCGGCGCCTAAGGTGTTGTGTCCGCGGTAGTTATTGCGCATCTGCTTTTCCTCCAGAAGATACAGCTTGTCGTAACCCATGTTTGCCTCGCTGGAGAGCAGGGTTGGGATGTCGCTGTGGCGGAAGTCGGATGGCATGTTGTTAGCTGAAACATTCCAGTTGTAGATGAAGTTGCGGGTCTGGTATTCTCGGCTGCGATACTCCCCATAGGCACCCACCTGTAAGTTTGGCTCAAAGTTGCCAAACTTGAAGTGGTGCTTGTCATTTACCCCAAGAGAGAGAATGTGTTCGTCGAGTTGAGTCCACTCGCGGGATATGTCGTTGCCGGTGCTCAGGGCATAAACGCCCGATTCAAGAGCATCGTCGATGAGGTATCTACGACGGTCAGGCAAATGGCGGTTGGCATACGCATACCCGATGCTCCAGTCAAGGGCATCGCTAGTGAAGGTGTGCTTGCCGGTAAGCTGACCGTTATATGTAGTTCGACTGCGGTAGTAATACTCTGCGCTTCGCTCCAGGTTCGACTGGGCGCTCACGCCATCACGCCAGGTATATCGGCTGGTAGCCAACTGGTTGAAGATATTTTTGAGCTGATACTTGTGATTGCCGTCCTTGGAAAGGAAGGTGAAGTTGAGCATTGCTCCGAGTCTCACATTATTATTATACTGGTCGTCAACAGAGTGACGAAGATAGTTCGGCTTGTCGTTAGCCGCATCATAGATGCCATAGAGGTTGTTCTCCATGTTCTCGTAGGTGCGGTATTCGTTGGTATAGTTCAGGGCGGCGAGCATGCCGAGTGTTCTTCCGCCCAGCATCCAGCGCTGGTTCAGGCTAGCTGCCAGTTTCAAGTCGCCCAAAGGCTTCTTGTTCTTGATGAGCCAATCATTGTTGAATCCGTTGCCCAGGAGCGAAGTAGCATAATCGCCCACCGGTTTTCCGTTGGCATCGAGCTGTGGATTCAAGTCAGCATGGATGCCCCCATTCAGGTTTCTCAGTCCATTGTCGAACCCTAGGAAATCGGTTCCGGAACCTTTTGAGTAAGAAAAGTCCTTGAAGGCAGAAGATGTATTCCAGTTTCCGCCTACGGCGATGTTGAAACTGTTTTCAGCCGGAATCTCCTTGGTGTTGACGATGATGAAACCGCCCGAGTAGTCGGCAGGATATTCTGCAGTAGGAGATTTCACGATGGTGAGGTTGTCGATCTGCGAACTTGGGATGATGTCGAAGGAGAATGCCCTGGAGTCGGCCTCCGAGCTTGGCACAGCTCCTCCGTTCATCCAAACGTTATTATATCGCTGAGACAATCCTCTTACCATTACGAATTTATCGTCGATGAGGCTCACGCCTGGCACTCGGCGTATCACCTCACCCGCATTCGTATCCTGAGTACGGGATATTTCCTGTGCCGAAACATTGCTCACGATGACGGGACTGTTTTTGGCCACCTGTATCATTGCCGCATCCGTATTACGCCTTTCCACTGCGGTAATGGTCACCTCTTTCAGCTGCTGTTCATCAGGTTGCAGCGCAATCACCTGGTCTGCGTCCTTCGCCTGAACCCCGTCAATTTTTTGAGTCTTATATCCTACATAGTTAATATATAGTGTATATTTCTTGTCTTTATTCAATCCATCGATCTGGAAGTTTCCGTCGATGTTGGTGATAGCCTTCACGTTGGTTCCATCCACAGTGACGACTGCACCGATGAGTGTCTCTTTCGATTTCTGGTCGATAACCACACCCTTAATCTGTTGCGCCCACGTTGGCATGCTAGCCGCCGAGAGCAATCCTAATACAATAATTCCCCTTTTAGCATTCATAACCTATATCGTTTGATTTCGGTTGCAAAGGTACGGCGGTATTATTACATCGCGATTGCAATGAAGTTGAAAGGCATTGACGAAGCTGTGACAATGGTGTTACGGGTAACTACTCAGCACCCCTATGGGCATGAGTAATCGTCTTACTGTTGTACTACAGCAAGAATTGCATTGAATTTCGAATTTCCGTTCTTCATAGCAGTTTCAGCAATGGAGTGCAACTTGGCAAAATCATCGGCACCGCTGTCTGTTCGGAAGCAACCGCTGACTTTCTGCTTTATCTTGATTTTCCTAACTCCCCGCTCACTGGCATTGTTCTCGTAAGGCACACTTGGATTGGAGAGAAAGGTAAATAGGTAGTCTTTGACTTTAAGGATACCCCTCTTGAATTTCTCAAACTCGTTATCTAAATGCGTGAGGCTTTCACCCAAGAGGTTCTTCATCTTTGTCTTCAGTACCTTTATCTTTCTAGAGGTAATGTTGTCCTCTCTTCTGAGATTTATAGAGTGTTCTATCAGATGGATGAATCTCCGTGACCAGTTCTGGTTTGGATCCAGTTCGTTCAGATACTCTGCATTCCTAAGAAGATGAGCCAGGCAGACCTGATGGTCCTTAACATTCATCCTGAAGTAGCTCTGATGTCTGTCAGTCACAAGTGTCGAATAGGGAAGTCCCTTTGGAAACTTGGAATCTATGGCCTTCT
>ERZ773193.527-NODE-527-length-58947-cov-3.677325_pt1 | contig 58947 bp, 39 predicted proteins | sample MGYA00511110_ERZ773193 | MGnify/ENA primary metagenome ERZ773193 (study PRJEB29015, sample SAMEA2737784) | human gut metagenome | biome: human gut; feature: human-associated habitat; material: faeces | place: China | collected 2012 ... | reverse complement strand
GTTTTTTACAATTTATTGAATGTCAAATCTAGTAAACCAATTTTAGGAAACTACATAGGGGAAGGGGGAGGATATGGAGGGGAGGTTGGAGGGAAAGATAATTTATTTCAAATGGTAATACCTCCTTTTTGATTTTGAAGTGTCATAATTAATATAAACAAGAAATATGAAAACATATAAAGAGATTCCGTCGCTTTTGTCAAAGGTTCTTTTGGGCACGCTTTCTGAAGAGGAGGCGCATGTTTTACGGCAATGGCGAGAGGAAAGTTCAGAGAATGAGCGGTTGTATGAAAGCGTGATGAATGCCGAGTACATGGTTCAAAAAAGCCGGGAAGTAGCAAATGTTGATATCGTGAATGGTTATATGAACGTAGTTCAGAAACGGAAACGTAATGCCAGAGTACGGCGAATTCATCGAATTGTAAGTATTGCGGCAGGAGTCGTTCTTCCGTTATTGGCGGTAGTTTTGTGGTATGGAGCAAGGCAGAAGCTGGGTGATGTACCGGAACAGGTGACAAGTGTCATCCGACATGGAGAAGTGAAAGCCGAATTGGTATTGGCGGATGGAACAACCCGGATTTTGAGTTCAAGGGTAACCGATTCGTTGTTTGTTCAGCAAGGGGTAAGTATTGTTGTCCAGAATCAAGGAGTAAGTTATCAAGGGGATTCGTCCGTTGTGGAAGAACGTTACAATATATTACGGGTTCCTCGTGGGGGAGAGTATTCAATTACGTTGAGCGATGGAACCATTGTGTATTTGAATTCGGAGTCAGAACTTCGGTATCCTGTAAACTTCGTGGGTAGAGACCGTCGGGTTTATTTGTCTGGGGAGGCTTATTTCGATGTGACACAAAATAAGGAACATCCTTTTATCGTAGAGATGAAGAATTCGGTGGTAAGGGTGTTGGGGACGAGTTTTGATGTGAGGGCTTATGCGGATGAGGATGAGGTTTTGACGACTTTGGTACAAGGAGTTGTTCGGTTTTCTGCCGGGAAAGAATCCGTTGTGTTAGAACCGGGCAAACAAGCTATACTGGACAAATTAGGGCAGATTGAAACGAGAGAAGTGGATACCTATTTGTACACGGCTTGGAAAGAGGGTGTTTTTGCTTTTAAAAAACAACGATTGGAAGAGATCATGAAAGTAGTTGCCCGTTGGTATGATGTGAATGTATTTTGGGAGAACATTTCTCAAAAGGAGGTGACATTTACAGGAAAAATGAAACGGTATGATGATTTTTCCAAAGTGGTGGAAATGCTTGAGATGACGGGTAACACGGAATTTGTGGTTAGAGAAAATAATATTTTTATTCGAGAAAAATAGAGTTTTATATACCTCCTTTTTCTTTTTGAAGTGTCATCATGATGTAAGGCGATAAAAAAGGCTTACGAGAGAGAAATGAAAAAGACAGGATATTGGCCGTATCCCGTCTTTCGAACTCCGGAAAACCGGAATTGTTTCATTAAATATTGACAAATGTATGAAAAAAAAATGGATGCATGATCTTTCTTGGCGAGAAAGGTTGTGGAAAACGTGCTTAATTATGAAATTTTTAGTATTGCTTTTATTCGTATCAACGTTGCAGCTATCGGCAGGTGTGTATAGTCAAGAGGCAAGGGTCTCCCTTCATTTGGAGAATGCTTCATTTGAAGAGGTTGTAAAAGTTTTGGAAAGGACGACTGATTACACGTTCTTATTTCGTGATAATCAGGTTGCTGGTATTCGAAATTTGAATCTAGCATATACAGATGTTGATATTAAAGTTGTGTTAGATGCGTGTTTAAAAGGTACTAGGCTCACTTATAGATTAGTTGATAATACAATTGTTATTCAGCATGTTGTGGTAGCGAGTGTCGATACGCTTTCTAAATTTACGGTGAAAGGAATTGTGAAGGATAAGAAGGGAGAATTACTTCCTGGGGTGACTATTCGGGTAAAAGGAACAACTTTAGGATTTGTAACTAATGTAAAAGGGGAATTTGATATTGATTTGCCTAAACGGGATAATTTGATGTTGATTTTTTCTTTCGTAGGGTATAAACGGCAAGAGGTTCCGGTGAAAAATGATAACAAGTCTCTTGCGATCGTGTTGGAGGAAGACTTACAGACGGTAGACGAGGTGGTGGTGACAGGTATTTTTAATAAACCGAAAGAGAGTTTCACGGGAGCGGTAACTGCTGTTTCAAAAGAAGAAATAAAAGCAAAATATTCTCGTAATCTTTTGCAGACATTGTCAAACATTGATCCTAGTTTTCGAATTATTCAAAATAATGATGCTGGCTCTGATCCGAATCATTTACCTGAAATTCAGTTGCGTGGGGCTTCAACCTTATCAAGTGTGGAAGATTTGCAGAATGCTAATCGGGCTACATTGAATTACCCGTTGTTTATAATGGATGGGTTTGAGGTCGATTTGGAACGCGTGATGGATTTGAACGAGAATGAAGTAGAAAATATCACGATTTTGAAGGATGCAAGTGCAACATCTTTATATGGATCTAGGGGTGCTAATGGTGTGGTGGTGATTACGACAACTCGTCCAGCAGCTGGTAAATTGCGAATTTCTTATAATGGGCAAATAAAAATAGAGAGTCCGGATTTGAGTTCTTATAATTTAGCAACGGCTGCAGAAAAACTGGAATTTGAGCATAAGAATGGGGTATGGGATTTATATGAAGATACCTATCAAGAATTAAAAAATGCTGTTGACAAGGGGGAAAATTATGATTGGATGTCGGTACCAGTTCGTACGGGAATAGGGCAAACTCATCGTTTGAATTTTATGGGGGGGGCGGATGATTGGCGTTTTCGTTTTGATTTGTCATACGATTCAACCGTGGGGGTTATGAAAGGATCTGACCGTAATAATGTCAATGGAACGTTAGAGGTGGACTATATGACAGAAAAATGGATGGTGATGCAATCGTTTTCTCTTGGAGTGAATACATCTAAAAATAGTGTTTATGGTAATTTTTCGGATTATGTGCAAATGAATCGGTATTGGAACCCTTACGATGAAAATGGTGATCCTGTAACTTATTATTATCATCCGTTAAATCAAGATCCTATAGATAACCCTTTGTATGATTGGAGGGTTGGATGTTGGAATGATTCCAAGTATACTTCTTTACGGAGTAATACCTCGATTCGTTACACGATTTGTCCGGGTTTTCAAGTGGTTGGTTCCGTGGGATTAAGTAGGAAAATTTCTCGTAAAGATAGTTTTATACCTCCTTCGCATAAATGGTATGCAGATAAAGAATTAAAGCAGAAAGGACGTTATGATCGAAGAGATAAGACTGCGGATGTATGGCAAACAGCTTTAACAGTGAATTATACAAACACCTTCAACGAAAAACATATGTTGACCGTAAATCTGAATGGAGAGATGCAGGAAGATTTAGAAGATGAAGTAAGCTGGGCTGCCACAGGATTTCTTACGGATAAAATAGATAATATAGGAATGTCTTTAGGATATCCGGATGCTTGGGGTACAAGTGGTGAAGAGACTACCATGCGTAGAATATCTTTACGTGGTTCCGTGAATTATTATTATGATATGCGTTACTTTTTAGATATTTCGTATAGTACGGATGGTTCTTCATCTTTTGGGTCGGAAAGTCGTTGGGGATCTTTTTGGTCATTCGGGGGAGGATGGAACATATATAATGAGCGTTTTATCAAGGAAAACGTGGGGTGGATTAGTGACTTGAGAGTACGTTACTCTTATGGCGTATCTGGAAATATGGGATTTAGTCCGGCAGATGCTATGACGGTGTATAGGCAAAATGTGAACGAAACTTATTTATCCGGTGTAGGGGTTGAGATGGAACGGTTTGCTAACCCATATTTACAATGGCAGAATACGTATCAGCACAATGTCGGTTTTGATATGGGTTTCTTTAGTAATCGCATTGCATTCCAGTTTAATTATTATAATAAGTTGACGGATAACGCCGTGCAAGATATATTCTTACCGATTTCTCATGGATTTGAGAATTTTAAAGGGAATATCGGGAAGATACGGAATGAAGGATACGAGTTTAATGTTACGCTTTATCCTATTCGTAATACCGTGAAAAATATAAACTGGAGTATTACGGGACGATTTAATCGCCAGGTAAACACGATCGTCCAATTATCGGAAGGTTTTAAAGAGAAGGTTAAATATAGTTCGAAAACCATGAGTGGGGCAAGTGAATATTATCGTTACATTGAAGGACATTCTATGGATGCCATTTACGGATTACGTTCTGTTGGAGTCGATCCGTCAACAGGTTATCGAATGTTTTTGGATAAGAACAATAATATAACTTTCAGACAAAGTTCAGAAGATCTTGTTTGGTTGGGAGACCGTCAACCTAAACTTAATGGGAATATCAGTACTTCATTTTCTTATAAGGGTCTCTCGCTTAATGTCGGATTTGGCGTGAAGTGGGGAGGGTATCAGGTTAATTTTACAGAATTGACTAAGGGAGAGAACTTGAGTTTGTTGTATAATGTGGATAAACGAGCATTGTCTCAAGGTTGGGAGAAACCGGGAGATGTATCTCGATATAAACTTTATCAAGTTACATCAGATGCTTCGAGACAGTATACGTATCCCAATAGTATGTTTGTACATAAGGATAACGTGTTTAGTTGTACAAATATAAATGTTTCTTATCTAATACCTCGGAAATGGTGTCAAAAGTTGGGGATGGAATCCTTGTCGGTGAGTGCCTATTTAAGTGATATATTTTATTTATCAACAATCAAGCGGGAGAGGGGAATAGATTATCCATTTTCAATTAACCCGAATTTTTCAATTTCTTGTTCATTCTAATGCATAAAATTAAAAAGATGAGAAAAAAAATATATAGTTTGAGTATAGCATTATTGTTAGGATGTAGTGCTTGCAATGATTGGTTGACGGTACAACCGGCGACGTCAATATTGGCAGAAGACTTGTATGCTACAAATGACGGGATAAAACAAGCGTTAAATGGGACATATCTGAATATGCGGGGGGTATTATATAATCCGGCCGGTTATATGGGAGGAGGAGGTATGACGGAATCATTAGCGTGTTCATGGACTGTAAGTGAAGGTAATCGAGAGTATGATTTAAGTAATCATGATTACGATTCTGATTTGGTGGAAAGTTCTTTAAGTAGTTCTTTCCAAGGTTTTTATAAGATTGTAGTTACCATGAATGATTTGATTCAAGGGGTTGAATTGAATAAGAAAAAAATTTCTGATGACGTTTATAATATTGGGGTGGGGGAAGCTCATGCTCTCCGTGCATTGGCTCATTTTGATTTGATTCGTTTGTGGGGACCCGTTCCTTCAAAGGTTGATGTTAACAGAACTTATTTGCCTTATGTTACCGTAAATTCTGCTAATAGGTATGAGTATGTTACATATGAAAAATATATGACATTATTATTCGAGGACTTGAAACGGGCTGAGGAATTATTAGGAAAGTCGGATGTGGTGTTGAAAATGTCTTTTGAAGATACAGAAACGACCAGTAGTGTGTGGCCTTATCGGAAAAGCCGGATGAATTATTATGGTGTGTTAGGATTACTGGCAAGGGTTCATTTGTGGTACGGGAATATTGAAGAAGCGTTGAGATATGCTCGACTCGTGAAAGATGCGACAAACCCGGATGGTTCTAAAAAGTTTCGTTTAACAAATGAGGTTGATGATTTTCCGGATAATTCGTGGGTGGATGGAACTTGTTATAGTGAACATATTTGTGGCACCAAATGTGATACTTATGATTATGGTAAAGGTGGTTGGCAGTCAGGACGGGCGATGATTGTAAATGTTAATCCGACTTTTGTACAGACTTTATTTGATGGAAATACGTCTGATTTCCGTTATAAAAAGTTGTGGACTTATGAAAGAACTGGATTAATGATTTATGGATATGTTTTAAGAAAATACAGATGTTTTTATACTGGGACGAAAGCAGCGCAAAATTTTCCAATTATTCGTTTGTCTGAAATGTATTTGATGATTATGGAAAAAGCTCCTTTGACGGAAGCGAATGAAGTTTATAAAGAATTTTGTACAGCTCGTGGTATTGAATATGTGCCTTTAACGGAAACAGATCGTCAGGAACGAGTGTGTAAAGAATGGATTCGAGAGTTAATAGGAGAGGGTCAGAATTTCTTTACATATAAACGGTTAAATGTAAGAAATATGATTTTTGGAATAAGTGAGTGTAGCGAGGAGCAATATATATTGCCTATTCCAGAAAAAGAATATTTAGGTGAATAAAAAATTAGAAGTTATGAAAAGGTTATTTATTATTGTATTTCTATTTTGTTTAGGAGTAGCTTCTTGTCATTATGAGAAACCTGAGTTTTATGAGGAAGGTGATTATATCCAATTTTATTATAGTAATTTGATAAATAAAGATACTATCGATCGAAAAACTGCTCCGTTGAATTATCCTTATGTGAATTCAAATCGCTTGCGGGATACGGCTTGGTTTAGATTACAAGCGGTTGGGAGACCGGCCCAAAAAGATCGGTTAGTACGCTTTGAACCATACATTAATAAGGCGGATAGCAATTATATTACTGCAGTTCCAGGGGTGAATTATGTCGCTTTTGATGATCCGGAAATTCAAAGACATATGATTATTCCTGCGGATTCTGTTTATATGAATATACCTGTGGTGATTCTGTATGATGCGGAAACTAAAGGAAGTGTTGCGTTGAATTTTCAATTAGTGCCAACTGATGATTTTGAATTAGGAGAGTTGACTTTGAGAAAAGGACGTTATTCATATTCTAATTATTAAAAGGTTAATAAGAAATGCGATGAAGAAAATAATATTATTGTTAAGTTGCATATTTGTGATGACATCCATGTCTGCGCAGACAAGTTTTCAAGAGCTTACGCTTGAAAAAGCATTAGAGCAGGCCAAAGTGGAGAATAAGTATGTGTTTATAGATTGTTATACTTCTTGGTGTGGGCCGTGTAAGATGATGGCAGAGAAAATTTTACCATTGAAAGAAGTTGGAGAATACATGAATGGGAAATTTGTTTGTGTAAAGTTCGATATGGAGAAAGGGGAAGGACGGGCGATCCAGCAAAAATATAGAGTATCTGCTTATCCAACTTTTTTAATTTTAGATACAGACGGGAGTTTATTACATGCGGTAGTTGGAGGTACGGCTACTGGAGAAGAATTTTTAGAAAAGGTAAAAATCGCATTTGATGACAATTCAGTCGGAAAGTTGGCTGCGGAATACAATCGGGGAAATAGGAATATGGACTTTTTACTGAAATATATAAAGGCTCTTGTAAAATCTTGTGATTTAGAGAAAGCTCAAAAGATAGCTCAAGATGTAGTGGTTGCCTTGGACGATGTGGAAAAATGTTCTGAACCCTATTGGTTTATTTATGCCAATCGAGATTTATCGCCTGTCGGGTCAGGTAATATGGTATATTTGTTAAAGCACATAGAGCAGTTTCGAAAAGGTGTTGGGAGAAAAGAGGTTGATTCAGTTGTTGCAGATTTGTTTGCCGTCCAATTAGAAGACATCTTGCGTGGCCGGAATAAAAGTGCAACGTTAGCTGATGTGGAGGCTGCCGAGAAAATGTTGGATTCCTATAAGTTAATAGGGCAAGATTATTTATATGAGTATATAGCTTTAATTAAAGCGGTGAAAACAGAAAATACAGACGAGACGCTTAGGTTATGTAAAGGGATATTTCCTAAGTTGTCAGATCAAAAAATAGCTTATTTATATTTTAGTCCACTTACGATGTTACAGTACAAGTGGAATAACAAACAGAAAAAGGAATTAGTTGCTTTGACAAAGCAATTAATTGATCAAGTTGAGATGTCACAATTGAAGCATTCTTTAAAAAATTTTGCCGATACAGGGATACCTCATTTAGGAGCAAAATAGAAGTTGGTGCGTGTTTGATGCCTTTCTTCCCTTGCTTATGGGAAGAAAGGTTTTTATTGTGGTACGGGAGAATTTTGGTGTTATTCTGATTTTACGAGAAAATGTATTGAAAGGGAAATATATTGTTTATGAAAGAGTTTGTTCGTGTAAAATTTGATGTATGGCTATTGTTAAAAATATGTTGGTAATATTTGTGTGTTTCTTGATGCTAGCGGCTTGCGATCTCAATGAGAAGACTACTTTTGAGGTATTGTTTCCTGTCGAAGAGACAAGGAATGTTGATTTGGAATTTAGAAATGAGCGGGCAACTTTAGAGTTTGTCTTGGGGGATTCTTTACGGAAAAGTGTAATTACAATTCCTGTGTCGGGGGAACAGTATGCCCGTTTGTGGGTCGGCGATATGCCATATGTTATTTGGTTGGAAGCGGGGAAACCTTGGATTGCCAAGTTCGAGGGAAATCAATGGTATTTTGCGGGGAAAGGAGCAGATGTGAATAATTATTTGAATAAACGGTACGTTGAGCGAATTTATTTCATAGATTATTATCGAATACCGAATCGGGAATTTCGGGAAAAATTAGATCGAGTGATGGGTAAACGGGAAGAGGCTTTACGGGAAGATGTCTTGAATCCTAGATTTGTAGAGCAGGAGAGAAAGCGGTTGCGTTATGTTAAAAATAATCATTTAGCTTCGGCGGTTGTTTATGGAGAAGTGAAAGATGGAAAATTAGATTTGTCGGAGGATACTTATGCTGAATTACAAAAAGCCGTAATTGAAGATTCTGCCTCATGGAAGATACCGGAATATCGGGAGTCTATGGATCGTGTGATGCTTGCGTTAGCCAAAATGAAAAAGTTGGAAGGTTCATTTTATGATATATCACTAGAGGTGTTGCATGGGACGATATCAACGTTTAAAGATGAACGGTTGATAGAATATATTGTGAATAAGAATGTGATGGCTTATATGAAAGCTTTGAGTGTAGGTACTACAGGTGAGATGGATTCGATTTTTAGGAAATGGGTACATCAACCGATTTTGGTGGAGGCTTACGACAATTTGTGTCGTGCCAATAGAAAGTTGGAAAAAGGGCAGCCAGCTGTTTCGTTTACATTTCCGGATATCAATGGAAAAGAGGTAAGTTTGTCGGATTTTAAAGGAAAATACGTGTATGTTGATTTGTGGGCCACTTGGTGTGGACCGTGTAATGCGGAAATTCCGTCATTAAAAAAATTAGAGGAAGAATTTCAAGGACGAAACATATATTTTGTGAGTATATCTTGTGATAAAAGTCAGGATGAGTGGGAGAAATTTGTGAGAGAAAGGCAAATGGGAGGAATTCAATTACATATGCGAGGTAATAACAAATATATGGAGGAACTTGGGAACAACGGGGTTCCTCGTTTTTTGTTAATAGACCGGGAAGGGAATTTCATAGATGCTAATATGTTACGTCCGTCTGATCCGAAGACACTAAAAATATTGCGGGAGTTGGAAGGAATCTAAATGTATTAAAAGTAAAATTGAAAAAGGCTCGTTGAAAATAGATTATGTCTATTTTCAGCGAGCTCTTTTTTTGCGGATATTGTTGTATATTTGTGCAGATGGAAATTGGATAGATATCTGATAAGAATGTATAACTATGGATGATAACGGGAAACACTTGATTGCGGGACTTAGGAGAGGTAAGGAAGAGGCTTTTGCTTACGTGTTTCGGTTGTATTACGGTCCATTATTAAATTATGCCGGGCGAATCTTGAAGGATACCGAATTAGCGAATGATGTGGTGCAGGAATGTTTTTGCAAGTTGTACGAGCGGCGTAAGGAATTGAAAGAAGAACTTGAGGTGCGTCCCTATCTTTATAAATCCGTGTATAATAGCTGTATGGATGCGATTAAGCATCAAAAAGTGAGGGATAATTATATCAATCAGGAATTGTTAGATTTTTACTTTTCGAAAGTAATAGAGACTCCGGAGGCGGAACAGGCGTTGTTGGAGGAAGATTTGAGAGGGGCAATCCAAGATGCGATCGATAAATTGCCGGAACGATGTCGGGAAATATTCGTGTTAAGTAAAATGGAAGGACTTTCGAACAAACAAATTTCAGAACAGTTAAATATATCTATAAAAACTGTTGAAGCTCAAATGACTACGGCTTTTGTACGTCTAAGAAAAGAGCTGGGATGGTTGTTATGTATAATTCTTTTTCAAAATTTCTGAAATTTCTCTAGGGGTAAATTTGTCTTCGGTCGTTATAAGAACATAACGGACAAAGTATGACAAATGCATTTAATATAGACGAATTGATTTTAAGAGTTTTGGATGGGGTGGCAACTCCAGACGAAATTCAGACTTTGGCTCAATGGCTTAAAGCAAGTCCGGAGAACGAAGTTTATTTTAATCAATTGAAAAAAGCTTGGAATTTGACAAGTGGGCCGATTCCTGCCAAGGAAAGAGTGGAGTATGAGTTGGGAAATTATATGAAATATATTCGCTCTAAGCATCGGAAATATTCTATCGGGCAACTTGTGAAATATGCAGCGATTGTCATGATTCCTTTATTGTCCGTGATTTATTGGTTACAACTGGAAAAAGATGAGATTCCGTCTCAAATGGCTGTCGGTAATTCGGGAATTATGCCGGGAGAACATAAAGCTATGTTGATAACAGCCCAAGGGCAGACAATCGCTTTATTACCTTCTCTGGAAAGAGATATTTGTGTACAGGAGGATCTCGTGGTGAAAAACGGACAAGCTGGAATTGTTTACCAGGATTCGAAAAAGGCTGTTTCTACGTTACAGTATAATACCTTGAAGACCCCACGAGGAGGTGAGTATACGGTAGTGTTATCAGATGGAACGAAAGTATATTTGAATGCTGCTTCAGAGTTGAAATATCCGGTACAATTTGATAGCAAAAAGCGGCAAGTGCATTTGTCGGGGGAGGCTTATTTTGAGGTGACGAGAGATACGAATAGACCATTTTACGTGGTGACAGACGCCGTTCGGGTAAAAGTTTACGGGACGGAATTTAACGTGAATACTTATGGCGTCGGTGGAACGCAGACCACGTTAGTATCTGGTAAAGTGGGGATTCGGGGAAAGAGTTCGGGACGTGAATATATGATGGAGCCTTCACAATTGGCCGAGTTTGATGTGAATGGGGAATTTAAGGGAATCCGAAATGTAAATGTAGGGACTTATACAGCTTGGAAAGAAGGTTTTTTCGTGTTTGAGAATGAGGGATTGGAAGATATTTTGAATCGTTTGGCTCGTTGGTATGACGTGGATGTGTTTTATGGAAGTGAAAAAGTGAAAGGATATCATTTTACCGGACATATGGAGAAATATGAAGATGTAGAAATTATTTTAAATGCGATTAGTAAGATGGTCGGTGTACATTTTACGATAAAGGATAGAACAATTGTAATTACAGAATAAAAAAACGGCGGATGTTAGCGCATCCCCCGTTGTTAGCGATAAGCGACAGGAGTCCTAGGAAAACGACTGTCGCAAATAATAATCTTAATATTGCAAATATATGAAAAAAAAACGGTTATGTCTGTCTTTGGGTGGACATAGAAAACGAAAAATTTTATTGATGATGAAGCTATGTATTTCATTGTTGTTGTGTTTTACGTTGGGATTATCAGCATCAACGTTAGCTCAACAAGAACGGGTAAATCTTGATTTAAAGGACGTTTCGATTAAGGTGTTGTTTGATGAAATTCAGAAGCAGACGAATTTGTCGTTTGTGTTTAATACGGAGCAGGCTGCAAAATTAGGATCGGTTTCCGTGCGGGCGGTTGATGAGACGGTGGAGAATGTTTTGCGTAAAGTGTTGATGAATACGGGAATGATGTTTGAATTTGACGGGACATTAATTATTGTTCGTCCGGAAGAGCCGGAAAAGAAGGAGGTGACGAAGATAAAGGTAACCGGGACGGTGAAAGATGAGAAAGGGGAATTCTTACCGGGTGTAACAATATTATTGAAAGGCACTCAGATTGGTGCGGTTACTGATGTTGATGGTAAGTTCAGTTTTGAATTGCCAAAGCAGGATAATCTTGTACTTGTTTTCTCGTTTATTGGATATAAACAACAGGAAGTAAAGGTAAACGGAGAGGATGCAAAACCATTGGCGATCGTCTTGAAAGAAGATGTAACAGAAATGGATGAGGTTGTAGTCACTGGTATTTACCAGAGAAAAAAAGAGAGTTTTACCGGTTCTGCGACAACATTTAAGAAAGAAGAGTTAAAAATGGTTGGTTCACAGAACTTGATTCAGAGTTTGAAAACGTTGGATCCTTCTTTTTCCATCATGGAAAATAATCAATTCGGATCGGACCCGAATAGGTTGCCGGATATTGAAATTCGTGGTAAAACGAGTGTGATCGGGTTGAAAGAGCAATTTGGAACCGATCCGAATCAGCCATTGTTTATTTTGGATGGTTTCGAGACGACCTTACAAGTCATAACTGACTTGAATATGGAGCGGGTGGAGTCTGTTACAATTTTGAAAGATGCAGCTTCTACTGCTATTTATGGATCAAAGGCTGCTAACGGAGTGGTCGTAATTGAAACCAAGAGACCGGAACAGGGTAAGTTTAAGATTTCTTATGTCGGTGATTTTAGTCTTTCCATGCCCGATCTTTCCGATTATAACCTGATGAATGCGGCTGAAAAATTGGAATTTGAAAGATTGGCCGGGTATTACGACGCTTCCTCGGGAAGTTCCGGATCGAGAATGACACAATCGGTATTAGACAGCCTGTATAATAGTCGTCGTGCGGATGTCGCTCGTGGGGTAAATACGTATTGGTTGCATGAACCGTTAAGAGTGGGATTCAGTCATAAACATAACCTCTATGCGGAAGGAGGAGATGAGGCCGTACGCTATGGTTTAGGTATAAACTATAACAATATCTCCGGTGTGATGAAAATGTCAAGTCGTAATATTATTGGCGGAAACTTTGATTTGAGTTACCGGAAAGGGAAAATTTCTTTTGCCAATAAATTCTCGTTAGACTATAACAAGGCGGAGAATCCGGTTGTACCGTTTTCCGAATTTTCGAGAGCCAATCCTTATTACCGGAAAACAGGTGCGAATGGGAAGATCGAACGTTATCTTGATCACTTTGACATCCCGGGTACGAATACGACCTATTCCGTGGGTAATCCGCTTTGGAATTACAGTTTGAACAACCTGGATGAAGAAGATCAGTTTAGTTTTAGAAACAATTTGAATCTGGAATGGAGAATCATGCCGTCCTTGTATTTGAGAGGACGTTTAGGGATAGGTAAGGGCGTAAAGAAAACGGAACAATTTATCTCTCCGCAACATTCGAGATTTGACAATTACGTGCAGGATCAAAAGGGTAGTTACACTTCTACAACGGTTAGTGAATTTTATTACGATGGCGATTTGACTTTAACTTACGGAGCCTTATTGAAAGAAGTTCATCAGGTAAATGCGGTGGTCGGAACAAATCTTCGTTCCAGTTCTTCCACGAATGAAGGATATTCGGTTTCAGGATTCCCGAACGGAAGTTTCACGAAACCTTCTTTCTCAAATGGCTTTAGAGAGGGAAGTAAACCTACCTACTCGGAAAATGAAAGTCGTTCCCATAGTATTTATTTTAACGGGGGATACGCGTATAACAATCGTTATTTGTTAGATGTGAATTTCCGTCTGGATGGTTCTTCTGCTTTTGGTAGCAACAAACGCTACACGGAAACGTGGGCAGTGGGTTTGGCTTGGAACTTGCATAATGAAGCATTTTTGCGTGAGATAAGTTGGATAAATTTCAGAGCTTCTGTCGGAAATCCCGGTAATCAGAATTTTAGTTCTTATCAATCCGAGACAAGTTATGCGTTTAATACATGGATGCAAAGTTCTTTCGGAACGAGTGTATTGGTAGATGCGATTGGTAATCCTAATTTGAAATGGCAAAAAACACTGGATAAAAATATCGGTGTGGATATTTCTTTGTTAGGTAATCGTTTGAATTTGAACATGGATTATTTTATTAAGGATACGGATCCTTTGTTGGTTTATATCACCGTCCCTTCTTCCGTAGGTATTACTTCGGTGGGAACAAACATGGGAAGCCAACTTACCAAAGGGGTGAACGGAACCTTGAAATATTCACCGATATATCGTCCGTCAGATCGGATTAACTGGACATTAAGTGTTAATTTCAGATGGCAAAAAGCCCGTTATGAAAATATAGGTAATAGTTTGGAAAAATTGAACGAGTCAAATCGTGAAGAAGGTGAGGTGAATGGAGACGGATCTTACCGGGATAAGAATACCAGTTTGACACGTTATTATGATGGTGGTGATCCGAATTCTTTGTGGGCTGTTCGTTCTTTGGGAATTGATCCATCCACGGGACGGGAAGTGTTTATAAAGAAAGATGGAACCTATACTTTCGAGTATGATGTGAAAGATGAAGTGATCGTGGGTAATAGTCAACCTAAGTTGGAAGGGGTGTTGGGAAGTACCTTGTATTATAAAGGTTTTTCTTTCTCATTCTTTTTCCGTTACAAGTTAGGTGCGGATGTGTTTAATAATGCGATGTATACGAAAGTAGAGAATATTTCAGAAAGTTCATTAAAATATAATCAGGATAAACGGGCGTTGTATGACCGTTGGCAAAAGGCCGGGGATCGAGCTCAATTCAAGGGAATTTCATTAACGGAGACTACGAAAATTTCTTCTCGTTTCGTTCAGCGTGAAAACGTGTTAAGTGGAGAGTCTATTTCTGCCGGATATGATTTTAATCCCAAGAAATTGGCCAAACTTGGTGTGTCGGCTGTTCGTTTGCAGGCGAATATGAATGAAATTTTCCGGATTTCCAGCGTGAAAGAGGAACGTGGTATTGACTATCCGTTTGCTCGTACGATGTCAATGTCCCTTTCTGTAACTTTTTAAATGATGTGATATGAAAGTGTTAAAATCAATAAGAATGGTATGTGTCGCATTGCTTGTGGTTGTTATGAGCAGTTGCGATAGTTGGTTGGATCTGAAGCCAATAGACAAGGTATTGGAAGATCAGTTGTATGAAACCGAAGAAGGGTTTAAACAAGCTTTAACGGGGGTATACGTGGAGTTGAATCAAGGGACGTTATACGGGGGAGATTTGATGTTTAGAATGGTGGAAATTCTGGCTCAACGATATAATCTTGGCTCAATCGGTTCTTACAAGGAGTGGGTAGCCTACAATTACGGTGATGATGATGTGAAGAAGAGTATTGATGGGTTGTGGCAGAAGATGTACTCACTGATCATGAATTGTAATAAATTGTTGGAGAATGCCGATTTGCGTAAAGAGGTTTTCACGGGCGACAATTACAATATTATTTACGGTGAGGCTTTGGCTTTGAGAGCCATGTTACATTTTGACTTATTACGTCTGTTCGGGCCTGTTTACAAGACGAATCCGAAGGGACTTTCCATCTGTTACAACAAGAAATTTGCTTACCAAGGTTCCAATATTCTCCCGGCTTCGGAAGTAATCGATAACGTGTTGGAGGATTTGAAACAGGCGGAGCAATTATTGGTTAAAGACCCGGTGATTACGGAAGGCCCGAGAAATACTGCGGCTAGCGATGGGGTTAATGATCTGCGTTTGCGTACTTATCGATTGAATTATTATGCCGTACAGGCTTTGATGGCTCGAGTGTATTTGTATGCCGGGCGTAATGAAGACGCTTTGATCATGGCTCGTAAATTGGTAGAAATACAGTCTAAATGGTATCCTTTTGCGGATTACAATTCATTAATGGAGAGTGGAAACAAGAGTAAGGATCGGGTGTTCTCGACAGAAGTATTATTCGGATTGGAGAATAAGAAACGTGGTGAAATATTTACGAATTATTTTACACCGGAATTGGACAACGGCATATTGGCTCCGACGAATACAAGTTTGTTGAACATCTTCTTGACGGAAAGTACGAGTGATTGTCGTTTCACTCCATTCTGGATTAGACCGGACAACGGTAAATACTCATTCCGTTGCTTCCATAAATATGAAGCTCCCGAGGAGAGTGATCCGTTTTTCTCCTATTTGGTACCGATGATTCGGATCAGCGAGATGTTTTATATCGTGGCAGAGACCACGGACGATGAAACGGAGGCTCGGACTTGTTTGAATCTGGTGCGGAGAAACAGAGGGCTTGTTGCTTTTGAGGATACCGAAATGGTGGATATTCAGCAAGTGTTGAAAGAGGAATATATGAAAGAATTTTTCGGAGAAGGCCAATTGTTCTTCTACTATAAACGTCTGAACGTGTCTTCTATCCCGGCCGGAGACGACAGTGGAATGATTACTATGGACGAAGCCAAATATAAATTCCCATTGCCGGATAGCGAAACCGATTATAGAAATTAAATATGAACCGTACGATGAAAAAAAATATATTCATATTTGCAGCTCTGATTGTGAGTCTTTGGAGTTGCCAGAAAGATTTGGATCTTTATTCCGGGCGTGATTTCATCTATTTCAATCCGTCTGCGGGTTTGGATTCTACCTATTTCTCATTTGCTTATGTGGATGTAAATAAGGAGGTGGATTCTCTCTACATCATGGTGAGAACCGGTGGTGAGGTGAAAGATTACGACCGACAGGTGAAAGTGAAAGTGGCCGAAACGAATGCTACAGTGGATGTTGATTATAAAGCTTTGGCGGATTCATACACTATCCCGGCAGGGAACACGTTCGGTGCGATTCTTGTGGAACTGTTGCGACCGGAAATTTTGAAAAAAGAGGAACGTTACATTATTTTGGAATTGGAAGAGAATAACGATTTTGCGTTAAGTTATCCGACCAAAGTAACCTCTTCAAATGATGAAGGGTATAGCGCCATTCGTTATAGAATCTATTTCTCCGAGATTATGACTCCTCCGTTGAAATGGAGTATTCCTGAATTTGGTGAATTTTCGGTGAAGAAGTTGGATTTCATGTGTACGGAGATGAATATGACACGGGATATGTTTAATGATCCGGAATATATGCTTGCTTCCCGTCAACAATATGTTGGAGCTAAAATGGTACAGATTTTAGATGAATATAGTGCGAACGGTAACCCGATTTATGAAGATGACAACGTGACGTTGATGAAAATGGGTGATAAGTATTATAAATAGAATCATAAAAGAGAAGAATGATGAAAAATATATTATTTCTAATAACACTATTCATCACGGTGGTTTTAAGTGCCTGTTTTGATGATAAAGGGAATTATGATTATCATGAAATCAATGAATTGCAGATAACAGGATTGCCAGAGGAGTTGCAGGTGAAATATCGGAATGTGGACACCTTACGGGCCACTCCGGTTATTGAAGCAACGGCTGACGACGGCAGTATGCCGGATCGGTATAGTTTTAAATGGGAAGCTGTGTCCGAATTGAAAGCCGGAGAGACTCAAACGACCTCGTATTTGATTGGAGAAGAGGAAAATTTGAGCTATTTTGTGGAACTTCCGGATGGCGAGTACAACGTGAATTGCTTGGTGAAGGATACGATTACTCGGGTAACTTGGAAAGGGACATTTAAATTGAGAGTAACTACCCAATTAAATGAAGGTTGGCTGGTACTTTCGGATGTTAATGGAAATGCCCGTTTGGATTTGATTTCGATGTCCGCTAAAGAGGATATGGTTGTACGTGATATATTGCAGGACGCTCCAGAGTTGAAAGGGCCTAAGAAAATAAATTCGGTATATCAAATGTATTATAATCAATGGGGAACGGATTTAAGATTTTATATTGTTACCGAGACTGCAACCGCTGCTCTTGATGTTGCGACTTACCAATGGGATGAAGCAAATGAGATCCGTTATGAAATGTTGGAGTATCCGGCTGATTTTTCTGCCACGAATAGAACGGCAGGAATGGGGTGGGAACTATTGGTTTCGGATAAATATGTTTTTGGGGGAACAACCTTTGGACAAGAGGTACTTTTTGGAGTCCCTATTAATTATTTAACAGGTGATAATGGAAATTATTTTAATGTTGCTTCGGCGGTTGGCGTGAATACATCATCGACTGCTATGTACAATGATATCATACTGTATGATACATCTAATAAACGTTTTGTGAAACTTGCAACGGGGGGAATGCGAAATTGTGAGTTGATGTCAGTGAAAGAATCCTTATTTTCTTGGGAGACAGGGAAGGATTTTGTTTGGATGGAAAATTCATTGTATGACGGAGGAACTACTTATGCGATATTGCAGGATACTGAAGCTCCTTATACACGTTATTTATATGTGATGGGGATGCCTTCTTTTGGGGCAGGGGGTGCTCAGAAAAAATTCATTGAATTGGATGGTTACCCGGAAATTGAGAATGCTACGTGTTTTGCCGTACATCCGAATAATCCGTGGGTATTTTATGCTGTCGGGAACACGGTGTATTATTTCGACTTGGAAGGGCATAAAGCAGAACCTATTCATTTGGATAGTGAAACGATTACAATGTTGAAGTTTAATTTGTTTAGGGGTATAAATTCTGCATACGATCCGGTATGTAATGCATTACAAAGAAAATTGATCGTGGGATCGGTGAAATCCGGCGGAGAGTTGAACGGTGTGGTACGTACGTATGATTTGCCAACGGTGATCGGTGATGATTTTGTTGAGTCTACTATGCACAGTGGATTCGGAACTCCCGTTGATGTAACTTATAGAGAGAAATAGGATGAGGAGAATATTGGTTTGTGTGGTGTTTGTGCTTGTATGTTGCGTGGTTCATGCGCAACATACAGGCCAATACAAGATTGGTGGAAAAATTGAAGGGATGGATTCCGGACGGGTTGTGATGAAGCAGAAAACGATGGAGGGGTATAAGGAGTTAGGCTCTTCGGGCATCCAAAAGGGGCGTTTCGAGTTTAAAGGAGAAATATCGGAAATCCAGTCTGTACAATTATTTTTTGATGATCAACGAGGGAGTTTGACATTATTCCTTGAACCGGGTAAGATTCAAATAGCCGTGAAAAAAGATTCGGTATATTACGGGAAAGTAACAGGTACACCGACAAATGAATTGTGGGGATATTTTAATGAAGAAGAGCGTCGTTTGGAAAAAGTGGAGATGGAGTGTGCCCAAGCTTATCAGAATTCATTTCAAACTAAAGATCGGGAGAAAGTACGTACGGCAACAAAAGCTTTTACCGATGCAACGAAAGCTCGAAAAATTTTCCGAGCAGACTTTTTAGGTAATTCTGACCATAAGTATGCGGCAGCTTGTTTTTATCGTGCTTCACTCATGCAAAAGATGCAATATGCAGAGTTAGATTCTTTAGTGAGAAGTTATACTGGGATGGAAAATAATAATGACGTTCGCCTTATAACTCAACGTCGAGATTTAATGAGAAAGGTTGCCGTCGGTGTTAATGTCCCGGAGATCAATTTACCCGATGTCGAGGGAAAATCTTTTGCTTTATCTTCTTTAAAAGGGAAGTGGGTATTGTTGGATTTTTGGGCATCCTGGTGTGCTCCTTGTCGAAGAGAAGGAAAGCACGTTCTTGAATTGTATAAAAAGTACCAACAGAGTGGATTTGAAGTTTTAGGTGTAAGTATTGATCAAAATCCTGATGCATGGAAACAAGCCATCCAAGAAGATCAGACTCCGTGGAAACACGTTTTAGACCAGAGGAGTGAAGTGGCTAAAACTTTTGGTGTTTCTTCTGTTCCCCGGGTATTTTTAATTGATCCGAAAGGTGTTATTGTAGCTGTTAATTTATACGGAGAGGAGTTGGAACAGTGCTTGGAAGAGATATTCTCGAAATAGTATTTAAAATAGAATGTAGTCAGTGAGGCTGTCTCAAAATAGTTTTGAGACAGCTTTTTTTGTCTTTTTTTCACCCGAATGTAGGTGTGGATTGTATTAGTATAAATGTAGTTCTCGGGGGGAGATAATTTAGTATTAGTTTTTGGGATAATCAGGCTGGAGAGGAGCTTGATGTTAGGCGATTATTGTTCATTTTTAGGATGAACAGGAGTTTTCATGCTAAATAATATGCGCAATGAAAAAGAGAGGTGGTTATTTGAGTATCGTTTTGATGATTTTGTTTTGCGGCTCATGTCGAGATTTATTTCCCGTACAGGTTCGTCAGGGAAATTTTCATGAGGTTCGGGATTCCATGCGAGTAGACGGAAAGAGAGTGTTGATCTTGTTAGCCTCGGGGGATTGTAACGTGTGTAAAGCGACAAAAGATGATTGGGCTGGGGATAAAGAGTTAGTAGAAAAATTGAATCGAGATTATCGCGTGTGGCAATTGGAAATTACTGACGAGAAGAATGCGTTGATTCCTCAAGTTTTACGTACGCTATCCACCCCGACAATGATCATTGCAGATACCAGTATGCGAATAGAATACTTGCATACAGGATTTATCGGAGCCGAGGGATTATTGTCCGTGCTGCAATTGTTGGAACAGGGTCAGAATGTGCCACCCCGGTTGAATGTATCTCTTTACACGTCGTATTCTTCGAATGTCTATTCTTTTTTCGAGAATGTTTTGCAGGCATCATTTCAATTGACTTGTCCGAACATGGATATGGATACGGTAGTCTTGCGGAAAGGGATGTATCGGGTGAAGATGTCGTTGGATACGGAACCTTATTTCATGAATCTTTATCTCGGATGGCGATATTGCGGCTTACTTGGGGATGATAAACAAGCCATTGAGTACAAGGAAAAGGCATTAAGAAATTTAGATGATTTGGATAAGTTGCTTTATCGTGAGTATATCGCCGAGATGGAATTCGGGGTGGTACGAGAGGTCGATTGGGAAAAGAAACGGCTTTTTGCTGATCAGTATGATTTTACTCGGGAGCCGGATGATAAAGAGACTTGGTTTGATATTGTTTACCGGAATTCGTTTGATTCTCCGATAATTATTTCTGCCATAGAAACAAGTTGCGGTTGTTTGTCTTTTTCGTGGGACCGAACGCCTTTGTTGCCTGGAAAAACCGGAGTGATAAGGGTAAAATATAAGTCGACAGGGGAAGGACGGGTTTATAAAAAGGCGTATGTGTTTTCTAATTTGCCGGATTCACCCCACGAGATACAATTACGTTGTACTAATAATTAAGGTTATGAAAAAGAAACCGGATATAAGTTTTATCGTGTTTCTGGTGATTATTATTGCCGGAGGAATATATGTAAATTACTTGACTGCTTCGAGAAACCGCTGGCGGGAGACATGTCATTACCGGGAAATGGAGATCGAGAGAATGCACGGGAGTACGGATTTTCTATTAAGATTACTTTTCGAGACGTATAAAAAGAAATGGTGGAGTGGTGATTCAATCATTAGGATTCAAATGGATGAAAGGTCGGAGTGTATTCATGACGGTTTGCAGGATTGCATGGTGCTTTACATCGCTGGTGATATGACAGATAAATTACGGGATCGACGATTAAGTTATATTTTGAATACGTGTAAGGATATGGACTCGTCCCGGTTGGTTGTCGTTGTTGATGAGAAATGTGATTCGGTTTTATTTGAGATATTGAAAGCTTACCCGTATCGAGTGTTTGAAGCCGGGCCTTTAGGGAATAGATTAGGACGAGAAACCGCAATTTTTTACGTTGGAACTCAACGGCAGGTACAGGCTTATTTGATATTGAATGATTACACGTTGAGCGTGTTGAATAATTATATGAAGTTGATCCGGGATGATTATTTAAAATAGATATCGCCATGTACCAGGCGAGGTTGGTACAGATGATTTACTTTATACTTTAAAACTATGAAAAAGCAAGTGGAAAAATTAGTCGTGCTTCTTGGAGTTGCGGGAGCATTTGTTTTGATGTCATTTAATGAGCCGAGGTGGTTTGATAAGGCTGTGGGCGAAGAAACGTATTGTGGCCATGGTGATTTTGTTAAGTTGAGCGAAACTCAGTATTCTTATTATGGATATTGTAAATGTGATCCGGGGTGGTTTGGTGATAGATGTGAATTTAATGAAGATGATTTGTAGGTAGTGTGAATAGCAAGCCGAATGGCAGTTTCCTTTGGAGTGCCATTCGGCTTTAAATATAGATATATGATGAATATTAGACTTTTGTTTTTTTGTTTTGTCTGTTTCTTTCTCTTGGAAAGGGGGTATGGACAAGTGAAATCTTCCGATGTACCTGTGATTCGTCTTTGTCCGGAAGAGGCTCAGACGTTAAAGATGTCGGAATTGTTCACCGGTTACCGGGTAATGTCGTTAAAGGGGTGTTCTTACACGTGGGTGAAAAATATTTTAGAACTGGATGACCGATTTATTGCTTTGTTTGAGATAAGCCTTGGTAATAATTATATTGCAGAGTTTGATAAATCTGGAAATTTTAAACGAAAGATAGGAAGTAATGATGATTGTGACAAGTATCATTACGTTCATGATATATTTTTTGAGTCAAACGGGACGCTTGGAGCTTATGCTTCTTCGAATCCGGAGTACTTAAACTACTCGCTGGAAGGGAAATTGAATTATCGCCGGGCAATAAAAAATACAACCGGTATTTGGGACGAGGATTTTGCTTTGAAAGGGCGTGTGGGGAATGATTTGTATTTATGGTGTCGACGTTATCGACAAGGTAAAAATTATTCCGAAAGTTATTGGTTAAAAGTTATGACGACTGACGGTCGTCTTGTTCGGCAATTTTTCCCTTTGAAAGGGTTGAAAAACAGAGGTAAAGACTCTTTTTATCGTTATGGGAGTGCTATCAGATTATATAATGTTTATGACAGTTATATTTATTCCGTGGAAGGGGATCAAATAAGACCAAGTTATTATGTTGATAAGGGCCAACATTCAGTTCTTCTTGATTTTGAATTGTGGTTTAAAGACGAAGAAAAAGCGAATCGAGAAGCAGGAGTGCATCATATAACGGTAAACGAAAATCGAAAATATGTAATGGGCAGTTATTTTTTTAAAGAACGGTATTATTATTTTGTTCATGATAAGTCAAATGGAAAGACTTGCAATTATGTTTCGATAGATGATGATATTTTGTTTTCTTTGTCTTTCCCGATTAAATATTTCCCGTCAGTTTATTTTGATAGTTGGAACAATTTTGATGATCACTATATCTATTTTTATTATCGTCCGCGGGCTTTTATCCGAAAGGTTGATCGTTTGAAAGAACATTTGTTACCTTCGGCATGGGATGAATTTTGTCGGAAACATCCGGATATCATCAAGATATATCAAGAGAATGATAGAGATGCTTTTGTTATTATCAGTTATAAGTTTCGATAGTGGGACGAGTAGTACAATATAGCCATGTACCAGGCGAAGTTGGTGCGGATTATCTACTTTATACTTTAAAACTATGAAAAAGCAAGTGAAAAAATTAGTGGTGCTTCTTGGAGTTGCGGGCACCTTTGTTTTAATGTCATTTAATGAACCGAGGTGGTTTGCAGGAATATATGATGTTAAAATGTATTGTTCAGACCATGGCCGTTTTGTTGAGCTTGATTATAATTTGGAATGGGATGCTTATTACGGGTATTGCGTCTGTAATCCAGGGTGGTTTGGTAATATGTGTGAGTTTATGGAGGAAGATTTGTAAATAAAATTGATGCCAAATGAATTCTTTTCCTTAAAGGAGAATCATTTGGCTTTTAAAATATAAAGTATAATGAATTTTAGGGTGCTGTTTATTTATTTACAATTGTGTTTGTTTTTACAAAATGGATATAGCCAAGAGTCTTCTCTTGTTGTACCCGTGATCAGTCTTTGTCCGGAAGAGGCAATAACGTTAAGAACATCTGAATTATTTGATGGCTATCGAATATTCTCGTTAAATGGTTGTTCCTATGACAGGATGCTCGATATTTTAGAAGTTGGAGATCAATTTATTGCTTTATTGGAGATGAAGATGGAAGAGCGTTATATTGCGGTGTTTGATAGATATGGTCATTTCTTGCAACGGATCGGGAATAATGTGGATTTTGATAAGAGAGTTGGCATTAATGGGATTCAGTTGGAACCGGATGGGACATTAGGTGTTTATGTAACTAGGGCTTATTTGAATTATTCGTTAGATGGAAAATTGAATTTTCGTAGAAAGATAGAGAATTCTACAGAAATGCGGACAACAGGTTTCAGTCTACAAGGAGGTGTCGGCAATGATTTGTATTTGTGGCGTATGTATCAACAACAGGGAAATAAAGATTCTGATAAATATTGGCTAAAGATTACAAATGCTGATGGTCATACGGTTCTTCAGTTTTTTTCTTTGGTGGGACGTGAGCAAGGAGAAGAATATAGTTCTTATACATATGATGGTTGTATTAGATTGTATAATGTTTATGATAGTCATGTTTATTCCGTGGAAAAAAATCGTGTAATTCCTTGTTATTGCTTGGATAAGGGAAAATATACAACTCTTCTTGATATGGAATTATTGCTTGCGGATCGCAGTAAAGCTGTCGAAAAGGCGGGTATAATACATGTTAAATTGAAAGAAAATCAGAAGTATGTGATCGGAGAGTATTTTTTTAAGGAGAGGTATTATTATTTCGTTCATGATAAATCCAGTGGAAAGACATCTAATTATGTCCTTGTTGATGATGATATCTTGTTTCCATCATCTTCCCAATCTCGTCTTTTCCCATCAGCTTACTTCCAGGCTTGGAGTGATTTGTATTTTGATGATTGTTATTTCAATTTTTATTATCATCCTCAGGATTTTATCCGAAAGGTTGATCGTTTGAAAGAACATTTGTCACCTTCGGGATGGGATGAATTTTGTCGGAAACATCCGGATATCATCAAGATATATCAAGAGAATGATAGAGATGCTTTTGTTATTATCAGTTACAAGTTTCGATAGTTTGTAACGTTGTTATTAAAAATTGTAATTATGGATGTCAGTTATATTAAATTAATGGCGAAGTACGAGGCGATACAATTTCGCCGAGGGTGGATATTCAAGTTATTCGTGTTGATTGTTGTGGGGATTAATGTATCACAACTGTTTATTCAGGGTAATTTTGTAAGAAACGAGTGGTATTGGATGGCTTTACCTTCATCTTTTCCCTATTTTCAGGCCTTGTGTTTTAACATGGTACAGGTGTTGTTCGTGATTTTTGCGGTGCATGAGGTCTTGAGTCGGGAAAAACGGGATACGGAAGCAGCCTTGTTGGTTCATCCGATAAGTAATATGGAGCGAAATTTTGGACAGGTGTTGGGAATCGCAAAGGTGGTACTCTTGACCTGTTTGGTCTCTATGGTATTCTCGATGTTGGTGAATCTTTTTGCGAGTGATTCTCCTTTTTCTCTCTGGATATATATTTTTTATTTTGTAACGTTAGTGTTGCCCGGTTTCGTATTGTCGGTGGGAATGGCAATGTCGCTTTTGGTATGGGGAAAAAATCGGGTGATGGTATCTCTAGTTTTAATATTTGTCCTCGGTGTTGTCGGGTTGTATTTGTATGATATAGGCAACGGTTTTTTTGATATTACGACACGTGCCCTTCCCAATATGTTTTCGGATGTGACAGGGCACGTGAATCTGTGGTGTTATCTTTTGCAACGCTTGGCGTGGTTGTTGGGAGGAACTGGTTTGCTGTTTTGGGCGATTGGTTTTTCAAATCGTTTACCGAATTGTTTCAAGTCGGTGAAAAACACGAGGATGGTGGGGATTATTTGTATCGTTTTTTGGGCTTGTACGGGAGTTTTATATTTTTTACTGCATATTTGTGAGATAGATGTGCGGAAAGAATATGTTCGAACATTCGAGCGGTACATTGGAGAACCGACGGGAGATTTGGAATCGTTGTCTTTGGTTTTTCGGCAATCGGGGGATTATTTTACAGGAGATTGTGAGTTGATATTGAAAAATGCGACGGGAGAAAAGATGAACCGTTTGTTGTTGTTTTTAAATCCGGATTTGGCTGTGAAACGAGTAATAGTTAGGGGACAGGAAATTCCTTTCGTTCGAGATCATCAAGTGTTGAACGTGGATATGCCGCTTGATGTGAAGGATAGTGTAAAATTACGTGTGGAGTATACCGGAAAGATAGACGGTCGTATCTGTTACTTGGATATTCCGGATGAGGAGTATTACCAGACTTCCGGGAATATCGGATTTTTCCGGCTGGGAAAACAAAATGCTTTTTTGGGAAAGAAACAAACCTTGTTGATTCCGGAGTGTTTGTGGTATCCGGTAACGTGTTCGCCGGTAAATCCTGTAATGCCTTGGGATACTCGGAAGAACTTTACCCGTTACACGTTGTCCGTGGTGGGAGAAACAGATCGAACGGTCATTTCACAAGGAGTCCAGACACGACATGGGGATACGTTGCGATTCACGAATGAAGAGCGTTTGACGGGTATCACGCTTTGTGCTGGAGATTATGAAAAGAAGTCTGTTATGGTAGATTCCGTGTTGTATTCGTTGTATTATTTTCGTGGACATGATTTTTTCTCGGAAGATTTTGATGAGCCGGATTTTGATATTGTTGAAATATTGAAGACAAGTGGGACGTCTTTACATAAAAATGGAACGGGATATTTTTTTAAACGATTGACATTGGTAGAAACGCCTCTACCTTTCGCATCGTATTTTCGTAAGCAGAAAGGTGGAAGTGACCGAGTTCAGCCGGAATTGCTTTTACTGCCGGAATATGCAGTTACGATGGTTTCATCGAATTTTAAAAAAGCAATAAAGGCAGGAATGGATCTGAAAAATGTATTGTGGAGGTGGGCGGGAGGTAATTTTTACAATCCTTTACTCTCTTTTCGACGTACCAGTTTTAAGCCGGGGAAGATGCAATTATCAGAAGATTTCAGTGAAATGAAAGAAACGGAAAATCCTCTTTACATTTTTCCGTTATCAACTTATTATGTGCAGAATGTTCGTTCGGAAAAATATCCTTTGATGGATATTTTTTTTAGTATTTTTTTTAATTCCCCTTGGGAAAGTTTAGAAGATCGAATATCATATCAAATTTTTAATCAATATGTAGAAATGTCTGCATTGGATTATTTCTCATCAGGGAACTTGGAAAATGCTGCAAGAGATTGTGATTTATCGTTTGAGTTGTTGGAACAAATGGTGAAGTTAAAGTGTACTTATCTGCGTAAAAGGATCACGATGCAAGTACCGGAGGAAAAATTCAAACGATTTTTGGAGCAGGTGGCTTCCTTTAGTTGTTTTCGAGAACTTCCTCTTGATGAATTTGAGACGATGTTTCGGGATTCTTTAGGGGTAGATTTTGAGCCTTTTCTCAGAGAAATATACACGGCAAAGGGATTACCTGTTTTTGAAGTAAGGGATGCAAAGATGAGAAAAATAGAGACTAACGAGTATTCCGGATTCCAGATTTCCTGTAAAGTGTTGAATTCTGGAGAGACGGACGGGATATTTTCTTTTGGAGGATTATTAGGATATATGCCTAGAGAAGAGGTGCTGAAGGATTATTATCTTCCTGCGGGAAAAGCGCTGGAAATATGGTTGCCGTGTGATAAGAGGCCATTGTATGTAGGCTATTGTACGAATATATCCGGGAACAGACCAATGGATATTTTGGTGAATTGTAGTGTCGAAAATGAGATTGTTACGGAATGTGTGGGTGGCGAACGGGAAATTGATTCGATGTATTTTAGAAAATCGGGAAACGATGAAATCGTGGTAGATGATCAAGATCCGGGATTCTCGTTAGTGGACGCTTCTTCTCGAAACAAGATTTATGCATTTCTCCATAGAGACCAAAAGAAGAAAAAATATGAAAAACCAATCTCGGCTCCCGGAACGTGGCGTCTTGTTTATAATAAAGTTTTTTATGGGGAACCGGAATGTACCGCCTATTACAAGATTTGTGGGACCGGGGAATCCAAGGCGGTCTGGCGGGCAAATCTTCCCGAAAACGGATTATACGAGGTGTTCGTGGCTAATCAGAGTGACTATGCTGCATCTTCTATATTTGCGTTAATAACGGGAGTGCATTCTTTGCCCCGGGTGTATCAATATTATACATTGTATCATGCAGAAGGAGTGGAAGAGATTCAACAGAAGATGGACCCCCGGAGAAATGTGAGATGGCTTTCTTTAGGAAGTTTCCGTTTTAATGCGGGAGAAGCAAAGTTAGAGTTGTCGGATAAAGGCGTTGAAGGCCAGCGAGTTTTTGCAGATGCAGTGAAGTGGGTTCGAATAAGAGAATAATTTTTTAATTTTGTCTTTCACCCAGGCAAGAGGGTGAATTGTAATAAGTGTAGATTTGCTCTTGATATTTGTGAAGAAAGCCGTAAATTAAGAGCGAGGGTAACGAGTTGAGAGTGTAAATAAACGTTCCTTTAATGATATTTTTATTTAAAGATAAATAATCTTTTCTTGAATTAAGCATATCTCTTGTTGTCAGTTAAATAACGATTTCCCATTTCTTTTATTAGCTTCCATTTTATTCTCTTATTAATCGAAGGAATAATGAGAGATTTAACGTATTATTTGCATATACCTTATTTGATCGTAAAGGATTTGCGTGGAGAGCTTTCCGAGGAAGAACGGTTAACTTTGGAGCAATGGTTGGACGAGAGGGAAGATAATAGACAATTGTTCGAAAAGATTCACCATCAGAAAGATACTAGGCAGCGAGATCGGATAATCAAGAAATTGCATAAGAAATCTGCCTGGCAACGAGTGGATAGGGCAACCGGGGGAAAGAGGTTGTGGATCACGTGTGGTATCCGATATGCTGCTGCTGTTGTGTTTGTTATTTCCAGTATTTTCTTCGTGATATATTTACTTCCGGAAAAATCTTCCCGGGAAATACCTTTGCATTCAGAGGCCGGAATTAATCCGGGTAGCATAAAGGCCGAGTTAATTCTGGCAGACGGACAACATCTGCCTCTTGACGGGAAAGAGGGGAATTCGATATTATCGGATCAGGATGGAGTGACGATCAGGAAGGAGAATGAAGGAATTCGTTACGAGAGTAAGAATTCGGATGGGGAAATCGCATATCACGAGTTGAGAGTTCCAAGAGGAGGAGAATTTCCTCTCGTGTTGGAGGATGGAACGGAAGTGTATTTTAATTCAGAGACGAAATTTCGTTATCCCGTGAAGTTTGAAGAGTCAGAGCGTAGGGTTTTTCTTGAAGGAGAGGCTTATTTTAAGGTAAAGCGAGATGAGAGGCCTTTTAGCGTGGAGATGGGAGGGAACCGGATAGAGGTACTCGGAACAGAGTTTAATGCTCGATTTTATCCGGATGAGGATAAACAAATGACCACGCTTGTTTCGGGAAAGGTCAAGTTTATTTCAGGGAAAGATGAGAGTTTGGAACTCTCTCCCGGTGAACAGGCAATTCTTACGAGTAAGGGGAAGTTAATCAGGAAAAGTGTGGATGTTAATTTATACACGGCTTGGAAAGATGGGAATTTTGTATTTCGTAAACAGCGGTTGGAGGAGGTGTTGAACACGTTAGCCCGTTGGTATGACGTGAATGTTTTTTATGAAGATGTATCACGGAAAGAAGTCGAGTTTACGGGAAATATCAAACGATTTGAGCGCTTTGAGGAGATTCTTTATCTTTTACGAATGACGGGAGATACGGATTTTGAGGTAAAAGGGAAAAATATTTTCGTGAAATGTAAATAGAAAAGGACAAGGTATTAGCACTACCTCGTCCTCGGAATCCGGTTGAACCGGAATTGTTATACTTTAAAACTTTACAAATGTATGAAAAAAACAGGTAGTTGTGTCCATCTTCGGATAAGATGGCTGTTAAAAATGTTGTTAACAATGAGATTGCTAGCATTTTTTCTACTTCTAAGTGTTGTGCCGGTTTCGGCTTCGGTGTTCGGGCAATATGCCAAGGTATCCCTACGGGTAGAGAATGTATCACTTGAGAAAGTGATGGATATTTTGGAGAGATCCACGGATTATCGGTTTGTTTACCAGAATAGTCAGGTGGAATCCGTGCGTGATCTGACATTGAATTTCAAGGACACGGATATCCGGGATGTGATGAAGGAATGTCTGAAAGGATCGGGGTTGACTTTTAACGTTGTGGGAATGAATGTGGTGATTGTTCCGTTAGGAGAAAAACAACCCGTGCAACAGGACGTGAAGAAAGAGAAACAGGTAAAAGGACGGGTGACGGATAAAGGAGGACTTCCTGTGCCTGGGGTTTCCGTGTTGATTGATAGTACCACGATCGGAGTGGTGACAGATATTGACGGGAATTACGTGTTGACTTACCCGGAGATGAAAAATGTGCGTCTGCGTTTTTCTTTTATCGGGATGCAAACGAAATACGTGGTAGTTGGAAATAAAACCGTTATTAACGTGATCTTGGAGGAAGAAATCAATCGTCTGGATGAGGTCGTGGCCGTCGGTTACGGTACCACGAAGGCAAAAGACATGACAGGGGCTGTTTCCCGTTTGGGGAAAAAGGAGATCGAGACGGCTCCGATGGGCGCTTCTATCCAGTCGATGTTACAGGGACGGGCCCCGGGTGTGAACGTGATGATTAGTTCGGCCTCCCCGACTTCTCCGGTGTCCGTGATTATCCGGGGATCGTCGTCTTTGTCGGGTGATTCGCAACCGTTGTGGGTGATTGACGGGGTTCCTGAGTATTCTGCCGGGACATCCGGGAATATTTCCAACACGTTGTATAATCTGAACTTGACGGATGTGGAGACGATAGATATTCTTAAAGATGCTTCTGCCACGGCTATATACGGTTCAAGAGCTGCTAATGGGGTGGTCCTCGTGACAACAAAGCGGGGTAAAAAAGGAATGAAACCCACCTTGGAGTTCTCTGCCCGTTACGGGATTCAAACGATGAACGCGAATGATTTCGGTGTATTGAATGCCGAAGAGTATATTGCTTTGTCTAAAGCTGCCGTTCGTGCCAGTTTCTTCACTAGAGGTAGTTTGGATTATTTTACCCGTAAATATATTGACGAGACAAAATTTAATGCCAGTACCAATCATAGTCAGTTTGATTTGGAAACGCTAACGGATGATTTTTTCTTGAAAGATGCTTATTATGACGGCGATACGGATTGGTGGGATTTGATGACGCATAACGCTGAAACACAAGAGTATAGTTTGGGTATCCGCGGAGGATCGAAAGAATCTTCTTATAGTGCCTCTTTCTTTTATAAAGATCAGAAGGGGATCGTGAAAGGTGGTAGTTCAAAATTGCTGGGTGGTAGTTTTAATTTTGATGCGTCGATTCGGGAAGTGATTCGTTTTAAACTCGGATTACGTGCGACTTCCCGGGTGACGAATGACAAGGATGATATGATCAGTACTATTCTGGATATGCGTCCGGATTATCCGGCTTACTTGGAAGATGGTTCGATAAACATGATCAGTTATTACGTGGAGAATCCTCTTTTCACCTTGAAAAATACGGATGAAGGAAAGGGAAAAGATTTTACGGGATCGTTAGGTTTGGAATGGGATATAATTCCCGGACTGACTTTGCGGACAAACGGGACATTGAAATACGGTATTAATAAAACATTGACGTATAAGCGGAAATATTATGATGACGGAACTAGTTCTTCCTCGGTTGCCAAGAATGAGAATTATACATACGTTTGGGATAATACGTTGACTTATCTTAAAAACATTGGGAGATCATAATCTGGTAGGTTTGTTGGGTTTCTCGATAGAAAAATACGAGTATGACGGTTTGTCTGCCTCCGGATCGAATTTCCCGGATGACGAGGTGTTGACGAATTTGGGAAGTGCCGCGACTAAAAATTCAATTGCTTCAAGTTATAATTCCAACACGTTGGTTTCGACTTTTGCCCGTTTGGAGTATAAATTCAAGAACCGTTATTTGGCTACGTTTACTTTCCGTGCGGATGGTTCTTCTAAGTTCGGACCGGATAAGCGTTGGGGATATTTTCCCTCGGGAGCTTTAGCTTGGATTATCTCCGAGGAAAACTTTTTGAAGGATTATTCTCATATTGTTTCTTATTTAAAATTGAGAGCGTCTATTGGAAAGACCGGTTCGCAGAATTTAGGTAATTATGATTGGCGTACGTTGATGGGATCGGCAACTTATAATGGTGCTCCGGGAATTAAACCTTCTTCGTTGGGGAATGATATTTTGCAGTGGGAGTCCCAAGTACAAAAGGAGATAGGTTTGGATTACGGTTTTTGGGAGGATCGTATCCGGGGATCTATTGGGTATTACCAGAAGAAAGTCGATAATTTGTTATATAGTGATCCGGTTCCTTATTCTTCTTCTTTCTCTTCAGTGACTCAAAATATCGGTTCTTTAAAAAATAAAGGATTCGAGTTTGATGTAAAGGTGGATATTATCAAAAATACTCAAAAAGACTTGACTTGGGATTTTGATTTTAATGTGGCAAGAAATATTACGACATTGGAGAAGTTGAATAGTGAGGCCGAGTATTTCGGGGGCGGAGCTTATGAATATTTCAAGATCAAAGTGGGAGGAAAAACGGGAATCCTGTACGGGTATAAATACGGGGGACGTTTGATACGTACGAATGAAGAGTTGGTTGCCTTGAAAACGGTTAATCCGGAGACCGGACAACAGCAGTATTACCGGGATAATAATAATTACGAACGCCCGGGCGATTTGTATATTATGGATTTGGATGGTGACGGACAGATTACGGCAGATGGTGATCGTACGGAAATCGGTAATGCGAATCCGGATTTCTTTGGGGGATTCGGGACAACGCTTTATTGGAAGGGATTGATGGTGAATGCTACATTCACGTATTCGGTTGGTGCTGACCGTTTTTATGATGAAGAAAAGAGCAGTGCCGGAGACATTAATTCGTATAATGTTTCGAAAAATGTGTTGAAGTCATGGACGATGAATCCGGGGGTAGATAGAGGTTATCCAAGGGCCATGTATTATGGCTGGGGTTCCAATTCCATTATTACGGATCGTTATGTACATGATGCTTCATTCTTGAGATTATCGGCGTTGAATATCAGTTATCGTCTACCGAAACGATTGTTCGGTTCCAGTATCGTGGATGCGATAGATTTGACATTCCAGGCCACGAATCTATTTACTTGGACCAAATACCCGGGTATGGACCCGCAAGGAAACTTCAGTACATCTTATAGTGCTTTTTATAATATGGGTATTGATTATAGCAGTTACCCGTCTGCCAGAACCTATAATGTGGGAATAAAAATAACTTTAAAATAGGATATGATGAAGAAATTAAGTTATTATATCATGTTGTTGGGAATTGTTTTCTTTACTTCATGCGAAGATTTTTTGGATCAGGTTCCCAAGCATAATTTGACATTGGATAATGCCGTGACGGATTATAGTGGGGCGAAGAATATTCTTAACGGGATGTATTCTATCGTGGCTGCCGGTTCAGACTTCGGAGGTGCAACTTGGTGCCGGTTGTCTTCACAGGGTGGATTTTACTCGTCTTACACGACTCATTTTAATATGTCGTATAAAGAAGGTTCCAATGATATGAATGGAACGTGGAAAGCTTATTACATGTTGGTCAACTCGGCTAATGCGGCAATAGAGGCTATTTCAAATTTGGCAGAAAATAAATTCCCGACGCCGGAACGTAAACAGGAGATGATTGCGGAAGCCCGGTGTATGCGGGGCTGGGCTTACACGAATTTATTCTGGCTGTTTGGAAGATGGTGGGATGCGGATGATTCGGCTTATGGAATTCTGTACCGGGATAAGATGGCTAATTTGAGTAATTTGCAGGTTCCTCGTATAAGTGTGGGTGAGTCTTACACGAAGATATTCGAGGATTTGGATGATGCTATTGCCAATATGCCGGATTTCACGACGTCCCGTTATTTATCCCGTCAAATGGCACAGGTGATGAAAGCGAAAATATTGCTTTACCGGGGAGTGATGAGAGGGAATACCCAAGATCTGAAAGATGCTTTGACGTTGGTTGAAACCGTGAAACGGGATGCGCCTTCCGCTTGGCAGATGGAGGCGGATATAGCCGCCATGTATGAAGCCGGGTGGGATTCTAAGGAGGTTTTGTGGGCAAGATATTTGGGAGATTTTGCCAGCACGACCACTTACGAGTTCGATTATTCGTATAATATAGGTTACAATAATACTTATTCGGATATTGCTACCGGATGGCTGAAAGAGGATCCTCGCTATGAGGTGGTGATGGATTCTGCTAGAGCTCCGGAGACTTGGGATACAAAGAAAGTTTTTACTCCCGTGAAATTGTATCATGGAGGAAGGTATGATACAAAAGATGCTCCTTACGCTACTTATTATTTCCGTTACGCTGAATTATATTTGATGGAGGCCGAGTTGAAAGCCCGTTTGGATGACTATTCTTTAGAGGATGCCTTGAAGCCATTGAATGATATGCGGGCATGTCGCACGAATCCGGTATTACCGGCTCTATCTCCCAGTAACAAACAGGCTCTTTTGAGAGCCATATTCCGGGAAATTTGGGTAGAACAGTTCTTGGAGAACGGAAGCGAGTATTTTGCCGCATTGCGATTTATAAATGACACGGATGCCAGTGCGGCCCAGAATAAACCTTGGATATACACGTTGAAGCCGGATGTGAATTTCACGGAGAACCAATATTGTTGGCCGATCCCGGAAAATGAACGGCTTAAAAATCCGTTAGCAGTTCAGAATCCTGAACTTGGTAATTAATCCAGATGTCCGATAAACAATAAAAAAGAGATTTATGAGAAAATGGTATTTTATATTTATCCTTATTGTAGGATTGGCTGCATGTGCTGATGATAAAGACGTGCTTCTTGCGCCTGTACCCAATGACGTGACATTAAATGAACTGTCACTGGAGCGGTTTACACACATAATCCCCGATGGCGGTTTTACCTCAAAAGCCGCCCATAAGAATTCCGTGACTTTTAATACAAAGAAAAATAATGACGGAACGTATGCAGGGTTTGCTTATTCCAACCGGAATAATCGTTCTTTCACGTGGACGGCCACGCAAGAAGCGTTGGATTCCAATATTTACAGTGTTTATACCCGTTTCCCGAATGCGAATGAAATTTATGCCGTGGGAAGAGTGGAAGGGGATGATACTTATTTTACTTTGGCATCTCCGGCCGTTGTAGAACATATTCTGGTAGCTAATACGACTTATGTTTACTTGGCCTTGGTGTATGGAGACCAATATGGAACGGAAGATAAACCGGAGGCTAATCCGAATATTCCGGGTAGTGCCAATAAAAAAGGTGTGTGGTACACGAATGTACCGGGAGGAGTCAAGAAGATGGTGAACGAGGATAAGGATTATTATAAGTTGATCGTAACGGGATATAACGGGGACACGAAAACCGGAGAGGTGGAATTCTATTTGTGTACCCGGAAAGGCGACCCGAACCATCCGGATTGGAGTTTGGTAATAAACGACTGGTATAAAGTAGATTTGAGTTCATTAGGCGTTGTTTCAAAAGTCGTGTTTCATGTTGCTTCATCGGATGTTGAAGAAGGAACCGGTAGAATGAGAACTCCCCCGTATTTTTGCCTTGACGGGATTAGGATAAAGAATTAGGCTCTTTAATGAACAGGGGGTGTTCGGACGGATTAATGTAGGACAGCCCCCTGTATTTTCTGATTAAAAAGTATCGTATGAAAAAAATTGTATGTTTATTAGCCGGGGTATTTGCCTGTTTTCAATTGTTTTCGCAGGGTGTTGATTTCAAATCAGTCTCGTTAAAAGAGGCTTTAGAGCAGGCGAAAACTCAAGGGAAAATGGTATTTGTGGATTGCTACACGACTTGGTGTGGTCCATGTAAAATGATGACGGAACAAGTGTTTCCCCAAAAAGAAGCCGGTGATTTTTTCAATACTCATTTTGTAAACGTGAAATTTGATATGGAGAAAGGGGAAGGGAAGGAATTGTCTACACGATTTAAAATCAAGGCTTACCCGACATTTTTACTTTTAGAGCCGGACGGAAAGGAGAGATACCGGATTGTTGGCGGAGGGGATCTCGAAGAATTTATAGGACGAGTAAGCCGTGGGTTACAGGAGAAAAATTCTTTACCCGTGTTGGAAAAAGAGTTCAAGACAGGTAAAATGTCGAAAAGAAGAATGCTTGATCTCGTGATGACATTACAGGATGCCTATGATGGAGATCGTTTGAAGATTGTGGCCGAGGAGTTAGTGAAACGTTTGACGTTTAAGGAGAAAATTTCTGCTCCTTATTGGGTGATATACGAGGACGGCTCTCTTTCTCCTTTAACGTCGGATAATTTCTCATTCTTGTTAAAGAATAAAGCCGCTTTTGAAAAAAACGTGGGAGAAACAAAAGTAAATCAAAAGATCGCATCGGCGTATTCGGGAATGTTATATAGCTATGTTGCCGGTTTTGCTAAAAAAGAAGATATGCCCCGGTTGGATGTGATGAAACAACAGTTGGATGAATATGATTTACCCGATAAAACGTATCTCCAAACGAAATTGGCGTTGGCTTACGCCCGTTGTAACGAGGATATTGATCAGATGATTACTCTATTGAAAAAGGAGATTTATAATTTGCCACAAGGAGAATTATGGACCTTGGCGACATCTTTGGATTTTGTGAAGAAACAAGGAAATAAGACTCAATGGCAGCAAGTGGCAGAACTGGGAGATCAGTTCGTGGAAGCGGCAAAGGCTGAAGACTTGAAGGGATATTTGAAATCTTATTTTAGTTCGTTTAAAAAATTAGCCTCGGTTGGAGTATATTGGGAGGATTTGACCCTTGAACAAGCCTTAAAGAAAGCCGAGAGGGGAAAAAGAATGGTGTTCGTGGATTGTTATACAACTTGGTGTGGCCCATGTAAATACATGACATCGAACGTGTTTCCGCAAGAGGCCGTGGGAGACTACTTTAATCCGAATTTTGTATGTTTGAAGATTGATATGGAGAAGGGCGAAGGTCCAGAATTAGTAAAACGTTATGGAATACGGGCTTTCCCGACATTCTTGATTTTGCGTCCGGATGGTAGCGTGTATCACAAAATGCTCGGTTCTGGAGAGGCAGATGCTTTTTTGAAACGAGTACGGGAAGGCATGGAAGAAGAGCATTCCACGGGGTATCTGGATAAATTGTATGATGAGGGCAATCGGGACAAGGATTTTCTAACGAGATATGTGAAGTCGTTGTTGGCTATATATGAAGAAGATAAAGCGAAAGAAGTTTGTGATGTCCTATTAGGTTTGCTGGAGGAATCAGAAAAGGTGGATAGTAATTACTGGTTTATTTTTGAGAATCCAACCTTGACAAGCCAAAAATCGGATAACTTTAAATATCTGATAGATTATCGGGAGGCATTCATACAATCCTTGGGTAAAAAGAAAATTGACAATAAATTGTATTCGATCTATTATAATCGGTTGAGTTATATATTGAAAGGATATGATAAAAAGAGCAAGGTGGAGGATGTGGTTCATATGAAAAAAGAGATCGAACCTTACAAATTGGAAAAGGAGAAAGAGTTGTTGGCTTGTATAAAAATAACCGAGGCGTATATGGAAAAAGATGTGAAGGGATTGTATGCAAGTTGCAAAAAAGGATTTAAATTATTTCATGATGATGAAGCGATGAATATTGCATTTCCTGTTTTAAAGTACTTGAACTCGGAAATGAAAGAGAAAAATAAGTTTCAGGAACTTGTGAATCTTTTGCTGGTTAATATAGAAAATGAATCGTTGAAAGAATATTTATCTAAAAATATGGAGGGGTAATCGAATAGTAACGTTATGTTGCTTGGTTAAGGTATTCCGCTTCATAACATGAGCGGAATACCTTTAACTTTAAGTTTGTATCAAATATAATAAAATAAACTATTTTGTTTTTACGTTTTCAAATTCTATCTTTGTTTAACTTAATGAGCGGGGAAAACAGGTAAAGCGTTAATATATGCAAGAACAAACTTCGATGAAAATTCAGGGATTAACTGTTGGCGATAGAAAGGTATATCAGCATATCTTTGATACGTTTTATCATAGTTTGTGTCTGTTCACGCATCGTTTTGTTGATGATTTGTCGGTTTGTGAAGATTGTGTTCAGGAAGCGTTTATCTCTTTATGGAATAGCCGGGATGAGATGGAATCGGAAGCACATGTGAAATCTTTTCTTTATCAGGTAAGCCGGAATAATGCATTGAATTATTTGAAGCATGAACGGGTGAAGAACGAATATCTCGCCAAGGGATTGCAAGAGATCGAATCGCAGGTATGCTTTATAAATTACGTGATCGAGGAAGAGGTGGAACGAATTCTTGCAGAGACGGAGTTTGAGCTTCCCCCGAAATGCAGGGAAATTTTTAAACTTGCCATGCAAGGGAAAGATAACGAGGAGATCGCCCGGTTGTTGGGAGTTTCGGAGAACACGGTGAAAACGCAGAAAAAGATCGCCTATAAAAAGTTAAAACAAAAAATAGCAGAAGTAACGATGTTACTCCTACTATTGAATCAAGTGGTTGGTGAGTGATTACGGTTTTTGATAAACCCATTTTATAGCATCTCCCACAACCCATTGTCCGGGTAATCCGATGTCATATAGCTTGACAGAACATTCTCCTTCAGGCAAGAAAAATTCTCCAATGACTACCCACCTAGAAGTTTCAGGAACGTGGACTTTAATCTTTTTTTCTCTGTTGTTGTAGGATATGGAGTAGCAATATTGTATGTCCCGAATAGGTTCTTGGGTAATCATGTGTCTACTACGTTCGTGGCTATAAGAGATGTTCGGGATGTAAGCATATATCTTGTATTTCCCTTTTTTGTTAATGGGAGTTGTCCAAGTCAGTGAACTTTCCCCTTTACCTGTTCTTTTTCTGAGACAACTCAAACAATATTCTCCGAAACAGTCGGGCATAAGTGTATATTCCCAATGAGATACAGCTGTAGAGGAATGTGTGTGGTGATTATGATTTAGTCCCAGGAAACGTTTTAACCAAGGGGCAGGAGGATTTGTGATTTGAAAATTGTCATCCTCGTTATCAACGATGATTTCATTTGCGGGAGGAAAGAATATGGCAGGAGAGATGGATTCTTCCCCAGCGATGGAGTCTCTGGTGGATTCCATTCCTTTTTCTAGCGTGATTGTCTTATCATGAATATCGAAAATGTTTGGACGGTTTTTTGACAAACCTGTATAAATGCTATGTGAAACAACTGGATGCGGGCATATAAATATAATTTTTTTGGCTTCTCGGGCTTTCACTGAAAATGTCCTAGGGGTGTAGAGCATCCTGTCTACCCGACGATCAGGTCCCGCTTTGTAAATGGCAGTTCCTAAATGCATGGTAATGACTCCATCCACATCACTTTGGTTTAAAACGTCAAATTCTATTCTGAATTTCGTGTGAGGAGTCCAGGGATCTTCTTCCTCTTCCGTGGGTGATAAAATTCGTTTTATTCGAAAATTTTTTACTTGAAAAGCGGGTAGTTCTTGACGGTCAAAATATTTCGGGAAAATTTCAGACAGGTGCCATCCGAAGTTTTCAGAGAAGGCATGATCAAAAGTTTGAAAATTAACTTGTCGGAAACGGTTGTTTTTCATAAAATCTTGTACGAATAAATGAAAATCCGTGGCAGAAGTTCCTTTAAGAATGATTTGCGAGAGTAAATCGTTTGCTTTTAGTTCGTTAATTTGATTTATGATCTCAAAGGAAAGTGTCTTATCCGAGAGGGCCGCCTGATAACTTTTCCCATTTAAATAGTCCAAGGCTTTTTGCTGGGAGTCTGGAGGTGCTACATTGGGATCTCTGTTTTCCCACGGTCTTTTCACGATTTGATTTAAAAGATTATTGATCGTTGGGTATTTGTGAGAGTAAATGTAGTTTATGTAGTTGAAAAATAGAGGATTGAAGTTGTATATGTTGTAAGTTGATTCGTAATGCCATGTTGTCCCTAACTTTAGGTGGGAGAGTGGGCCTTCTTCCCAAGACGTTAGAATATGTTCATTGTTAAGTTCCCAGTATAGACTTCTTTCGAAAGGTTCGATCCAATTAGATATTTCAAAGCGTAACCGTTTTTGGGCAAAGGCTCTGATTCTTCCGTTTAGTATACCTATCCCTCTTTCCGGACACAATACCATTTCGGGTTGTATCATCTCGCTTCCTCCTGTTGCCGGGTGATAGTGAGAGGTGAAGGTAACCGGGGTTTCTACGAGGCGCAAGCGGTTAAATAGATAGGAAGATTTTTTTTCATATTCTATGGTTTCTTTCACATCCCTGATTTTGTCGGAGAGTGAGGTTAATTGTTGGTCAATTGAGGTGAGAACCTCGAAGTTATTTTTTGACATGTACAGCTCGTAGGTCACGCTGTCCACGGTTATCTCCCGTTTCTCATATTTCCCGATACATAGCGATATGTTCCTTTGAGGGTGTTCGTTTTCAAACCGGGTACCTGATGCTATCCCGTGGCGGGAGCCTTGGGAAATAGCTGTAAGCCGGGTGGGGTGATTGATGGTTAAGGTATAGCGGGTGAAATCGCACGGGGTGTTATAGGGATGAGCGGGGTTTACAGGTGGGGAGGTAATCGGGTACCAGAGGCATTCGGGCGTGAGCAAGGTGTAATCTTTTTCGAGGAAGGCGTATCGATGGCCGAACCTGCAGGATAGGTAGTGGCGGTTGTCAATGTCAAATTCTTTCTGTTGTTTCGGGATATAGAGGTAGCAGATACCTTCATCGATAGTTCCTTGATATTGAATGTCAAGAGCGAGAGAATCACCGGGCGAAACAGGTCGTGAGATCACGATAGCTTGAGCCTCTCTCGTGAAAGGTACGGGAGATAGGTTTTCTTGTATGCTTGTAACCTCTAGGGAGGGGTTCAAGTAAAGGATGATTTCCGATAGGGTTATGCCAGTCGGGTTATATAGTGAAACCCGGCTTTCCACGCGAGCTTCTTTCTGTTGGTAGGTAAACCGGATGTCATGAGCGATGATGTTGATCTTGTTTGGAGAGTCGTGTTTCTCGTACACGGATTCATAGAGTGCGTGGCGTCGCTCGACTTGCTCGTGATGGTTGTACGTGATAAAACCTGCCAATAATCCCACGAAGAGGGCGAGAATCCCGGAACAGGCAGCCCGTTGACGGCCGTTGATCTTGTTGGGGATACGGGGCAGCCCGCTAATGGCGAGCGTGATGAACCCGATTCCCAGCAAGAGGAAAGTTGTTCGATGGAGCAAGAAACCGGGTAAATCGGCTATCCCCGTGAAGTCGGAAAACGTGTAGGGAAGGAGGATGCCGAGAGGATCGAATAGCCCGTGGTAAAGGGTGGATAGGAAGAGGATATCCACGGAGAGGTAAACTAGCATAAAAAAGGTGGTGACGGTTCCGTTTTTAAAGCAACGAGCGGCAAGGAAAGAGGTGATGCCCACAATAAAAACAATGGTGGGAAGGATTAGTGTTACCAGGTAGAACAAATAGATAAGGGGCCGGAAAGAGGTCGGGGAGGCGAAAAGATTGATTAACCCGGCCAGGGCGAGCGAGATACTTCCCATGATCATGAAGGCAATGATGATCCCGAGTATAAAGCCTGTCGAGTAGGTATCGTTTCCTTGCGGGTGAACGAGCAGGGCTTCCAGCGTGTTGTATTTTTTTTGCTTGTGTACCCAGAATCCCATGGTGGCGAGGGGGAATACTAAGAGTAGGTTAAACATGTAAGCGTTTTGTGTGGGGATGAAGGAGGATAGGACAAGGGTGTACTCGACGGGAATGTTGAACATGTCACTTTGGAATGATACCTGGTATGCGATGAGTAGAGGGATCAAGACCATAAATGCAACACGGAAAGTTTTATTTCGCCATATTTCCGTGAAAGAATACCGGGTAATTAACCAAAGTTGATGTAGGTTCATGGTATGTGGGTTGAGTGTTAATTTAATAATTGTAATATGGAGATGTGTCGGGATGACACACCCCATAATTTAGTAGGCTTCGTAAATGTTTAGAATATTTCTTCATAACATCCACAAGCTTGGTTTTCCGGAACGCAAGTTTTAATGGAGCAATCGAATAAATATCCAGAAGGACAGTAGTGTGTGATCCAAGTAACTCCGACTACAACTTCTGTGTACGTTCCTCGGACTGCTATAACGCCTTTAGGTGTTATAGCCCACTCGTGGTCAAGTTCCCCTATTTCAGGACTTCGAGAAGTAACTGATGAGAACGGACTCCCGAATAAATTCAAAAAAAGAAAAAACAACATGGTTGTTAAACCAGCTTGGATAAAAAATCTCTTTTTCATGATTCTTTGATTTTAGTGGAATATTTTTTTAATAAAATGCAATCGCATTTATTACTAATACAATTCAGAGTGGTTTTTGGGTGAAAAATGAAAATAGATTCTACACGTTATACCCTAATTCAACCTAAATAAAGAGGTAATGCAACCCAAATAATCTCACTCATTCAGAGCTCATTCGAAGCTTAATCGTTGCTCAGACATTGGGGGATGGCGAAGCTCTGAGGGAGCTTCGAGTGCTCTTCGAATAAGTGGGATTATTTCCCTAGGATTTCCTACAGTTTACTTTAGGTTCTTGTTAGGATTTCATTCTTTACCATCATTTGTTATCCCGATAGTTTCGAATTTGTTTAAACTTTACCGAGAATGGATAAAAATGCTAGATATTGGTAATTCAGAATGTGATGATCGTAAAAAGAATTGTTTAAATTTGTTGGAAATTTGGCTTTTAGAGGGTGATTTTGTAATAAATGCTCTTGATGTGTTATAAAATAATCAATAAAATTTGAATTAGGTTTTCACCCTGATCTTGTTGTGAATTGTATTAGGATAAAACGATCGTTTAATGCGTTTGTAAATAGGAGCCTTCTGGGCTCTTTTTTTTTAATTCTAAAAAATCGTTTATTCTAATTATCAATTCGTTAGTATTTGTCTTTCATTTTCATCTTTCAATGTCATTAAACGATCCTTTTTTGATCGTATCAAAAATTTGGAAGATGGAAAATTTAGAAAAAGGCATAGAGGTTTCTCGGTTGATAGTGAAATATTTACAGGGATGTATTTCTCCGGAAGAGAAAGTTATGTTAGACAAGTGGTTGGAGGAAAGTTCTGAAAATAGAGAGATATATCATCGTGTGTAGGGGCGGGTGAATCGGGAGGAACGGCAGAGGATCATTCGAAAACTAAATAAACGTGCGGCTTGGGAACGGGTAGATAGGAACACGAAAAAGTATAGGCATCCTATTCTGAGGCGGTGTATGAAGTATGCGGCTACTATTGTGTTGCCTTTATTTATGGTTGGAGTTGGTTTTTATCTGATCAGGGATAAAGAAGAAATTCATCCGGTTGCAGAGATGGTAAAAATTAGTCCGGGGGTAACGAAAGCGGAATTGGTACTGGCAGATGGGCATAAAGTAGTTTTGGGTACGGAAACGATAGACTCGTTAGTAAGCGAAGAGGGTGTGAATATTGTGAAGGATGGGAATGGAGTATCTTATTTGGGGAATAAAGAAGAAGGTGATTTGGCTTATAATATTATGCGTGTGCCTCGTGGAGGTGAATTTAAGGTGAGATTACAAGATGGGACATTGGTTTATATGAATTCGGAGACCGAGTTAAAGTATCCGGTACGTTTTGTCGGAAAAGAAAGACGAGTGTATTTGTCCGGCGAGGCTTATTTCGAAGTACAGCGAGATACGACAAAGCCTTTTATCGTGGTTATGAATGGGAATGAAGTTCGGGTGTTGGGGACCGAATTTAATGTTCGTTCTTATGAGGATGAAAAATGTCAATTTACGACGCTGGTAGCAGGAAAGGTGTTACTGACAACCCACGATCATAGGTGCATAGAATTATTACCGAATGAGCAGGGGATTGTTGATCCGCAAGGAGATATAAGAAAAGAACAAGTGGATGTTGCTCTCTACACGGCTTGGAAAGATGGCAATTTCGTGTTTCGAAAGCAAAGCTTGGAACATATAATGGAGATTGTCGAAAGGTGGTATGATTTGAAAGTAACCTTTGAAGACGAGTGGTGTAAACAGGTTAGTTTTTCCGGTAACGTGGAGCGATATGATGATTTTAGTAAGCTGGCAGAAATGCTGGAGGCTACCGGGAGCGTGAAGTTTAGAATAAAGAATAATGAAATCTATGTAACCAAAAGATAAAAAGAAAAAGGTGGAATACTTGCACTATTCCACCTTTAGTACCAGTGTGACTGGCATTGTTTTACTTAAAATACAAATGTATGAAAAAAAAGCGAATTGTACATCTTCTCCCGAAAAGAAGGTTATTAAAAACATGGTTGATTATGAGGTTTATCGTCCTGTTTATGTGCGTGTCCGCGATGCAGCTGACGGCTGCGGTGTACAGCCAAGAAGTAAAAGTGACGTTGTCTGTGAAAGACGCTTCTTTTGAGAGTGTGATCCGTCTGTTAGAAGCAAACACGGAATACACGTTTCTTTATGAGGATCGGCATATTGCCGAAATCGGAGGTTTAAATCTGAATTTCCGGGATACGGATATTAAAGTTGTGTTGGATAAATGCTTGCAAGGAACAAATTTGAGTTATCGGTTGATGAATAATCACACGATCGTGATCCAACGGGGTGTGGCGGTTGACACGACAAAACAGAAAGCTCCTCAAAAGATGTCTGTTTCCGGAGTAGTTAAGGACGTGAAGGGAGAGGTTTTGCCCGGAGTAACGATTCGGATAAAAAATACACAATTGGGATTCGTGACGGATATTGATGGAAAATTTAAGTTTGATTTTCCAAAACAGGATACGGTGATTTTAATTTTCTCCTTTGTGGGTTACAAGACTCAAGAATTTCAGGTGCAAAATGACAAACCGATCACGATTGTCCTGAAAGAAGATGTGACGGAAATGGATGAGGTGGTTGTTACCGGTATTTTCACGAAAGCAAAAGAGAGTTACACGGGGGCGGTAACCACGATTACGGCGAAAGATCTTCAACGGGTTGGAAACCGGAATCTGGTGTCTTCTATCCGGAATATTGATCCGAGTTTTAATATCGCAGACAATATTGATATTGGTTCGGACCCGAATAAATTACCCGATATTACGGTACGTGGTTCTTCCAGTTTGGATGTTGGTGTAAGAGATTTACAGGAAGATTCCAGAAGTACGCAATCTACAAATCAACCCTTGTTTATCATGGACGGTTTTGAGATTACTTTGGAACGAATGATGGACTTGGATGAGAATCAAGTGGAGAGTATCACTCTTTTGAAAGATGCCAGTGCTACAGCGATGTATGGAACCCGCGGAGCGAATGGTGTTGTAGTTATTGTGACGAAAAAGCCGGAAGCGGGACGTATTCGGGTGACTTACAAAGGTAGTTTAAATATTGAGGCGCCAGATCTGACATCTTACGACTTGCTGAATGCCAGAGAGAAATTGCAGTACGAGTGGGCTGCTGGATTGTATGAGAATACAAATGCCAATCAAACACAAGAGCTATGGGATTTGTATAATCAACGTAAGATGGATGCCGAGCGGGGAGTGAATACGTATTGGTTGAAATATCCCGTGAGAACAGGTGTGGGACATAAACATAGTTTACGTTTTGAAGGAGGAGATGAAGTTTATCGTTATTCGGTCGGTTTGTCGTATAATGATATTGCCGGTGCCATGAAAGGGTCAAACCGGAGAACATTTAACGGGAATGTTTTTCTTTCATACAAATATAAAAACTTGACATTCCAAAATGATTTACAAGTTTCTTCTAACCGTTCGTATAATTCTCCTTATGGAACATTTAATGATTTTGCGAAAATTAATTCTTATTGGACTCCTTATGATGAAGAAGGGAATTTGATAAAAGTGTTAGAGAATTATTATTATTTGAGCCTTTCAAGGACAAATTTTGTATATAATCCACTTTATAATGCGAAATTACCAAGTAAAGATGAGAGTCGGTATACGCAAATTCAAAATAATTTTGCGATAGAATGGCATATATTACCGGAGTTGTTTGTTCGTGGACGTTTGGGAATTACTTCAAAGACGGATCGTGCAGATGTGTATAAATCGGCTAAACATACTGATTTTGACAATTACTCGGAAGATGATTATGGACGGAAAGGAACTTATTCTTATGGAACAGGTGAAGCTTTCAATTATGAGGCAGATTTCACGTTGAATTATTCCAAGAATTTTATGGAAAAACACCAGTTATACGTGGGATTGGGATATAATTTTGCTCAAGAAAAGAACGAATTTTTCACGATTTTGGCAGAAGGAATTTCTAATATTAATATGGATTTTCTTGGAATGGCTAGTATGTATGAAAAAGATGGTCATCCACAAAGTTCAGAAGGTTTTTCTCGACGGATGGGGGGAATTGCTAATGTGAATTATACTTATGATCGGCGTTATTTTGTAGATGCTTCATTCAAGATTGAAGGATCATCCAAGTTTGGTAGTGATAACCGTTATGCACCATTTTGGTCTGTCGGAATTGGTTGGAACTTGCATCATGAGGCATTTATGATGGATAATAATTTGTTGAATGTTGCTCGTTTGAAACTTTCTTACGGAACATCCGGTTCTCAGGCATTTAATTCCTATCAAGCAATGACGACGTTTAAAGATTACGGAGGTTCGAGTTATCAAGGTTGGTATGGTGTTTATTTGATGGCAATGGGGAATAGTGATTTAGGATGGCAGAAAACCAAACAACTGAACGTGGGTGCTGAATTGGAATTTTTTAATGGCCGGATTCGTATTAATGCAGATTACTATAACAAAGTAACAGATGATTTGTTGTCGGATATTACGTTACCGTCATCCAGTGGTTTTGGAAGTTATAAGGCTAACGTGGGACAGGTTGCCAATACTGGTGTCGAATTAGGAGTGAATGTTTACGTACTTCGGGATACAAAACGGGATTTGTCCTGGTTGATAGGGGGAACTTTGGCTCATAATAAGAATGAAATTAAAAAGATTTCAAATTCGTTGGAATTTTTGAATGAACAGATGAGTTCAGAAGATGGGGGGAATCCGAGTTTCATGTACGAGGAAGGACAATCTATGAATACGATTTTCGCCGTAAAATCTAAGGGAATAGATCCTAGTAACGGTAAAGAAATATATATAAAGAAAGATGGGACAGAGACATATACTTGGGATGCGAAAGATAAAGTACCTTGTGGTATTAATGAGCCGAAAATATGGGGTAATTTAAATACGATGTTCCGGTATAAAGGAATAACGTTGAATGCCATATTTGGTTATCGTTACGGTGGACAAATGTACAATTACACGTTAGTTAGTAAAGTAGAGAATATCAAGCCTTATGATAATGCAGATAAACGTGTATTATATGATCGTTGGAAAAATCCGGGAGATAATGCTTTCTTTAAGGGGGTACGGGATTTTACGGCAACAAATGCTACAAGTCGTTTCGTGATGGACGAGAATACGTTGGAGTGTCGTTCCATTTCTTTAGGATATGACTGGGAGGCTAAGTGGCTGGATCAAGTAGGCATTTCTTATTTAACCATAACGGGTTACATGGAAGATGTGTTTAGAATTTCATCCATAAAACAGGAGAGAGGTTTATCTTATCCTTTCTCTCGCAAGTTTTCAGTGTCTTTATCTGTTAGATTTTAAAAGAGTATGATTATGAGAAATATGATTAAAAAGAAATATGCCTGTATCCTGTTATTGTTATTGGCAATAGGATCTGGATGTAGTGATTGGTTGGATGTACGGCCTCGGAACGAGATGAAAGAGGATGATATGTATACTAATGAAGAAGGGTTTAAGAGTGCTTTGACGGGAGCGTATATCCAATTGGCTGCCAAAGAACTTTATGGCCGGGATGCGTCCATGTATTTACCTGAGATGTTAGCACAACATTGGACAATTTCGACGGATAAAACCTCCTTGATTTATAATATTTGTGCATTTGACTATACACATGAAAAGTCGGAAGAGGCTATTGAAAAACTTTGGAAAAAGTACTATCAATGTGTCGTGCATTTGAATAATGTGTTGGGAAATTTGGAAACAACCGGAGTAACTTTTACGAATGGAAATGAGGCTTTGATCAAAGGGGAAGCACTAGGATTGCGGGGATTCCTTCATTTAGAATTGTTACGTCTATTTGGGCCTATTCCTGGGGATGGGGTATCTAGTGTTCCTGCAATTCCTTATCAGGAAGAGATGACGAAAGATCCTGGTAAATTGCGTACTATCACTTACAAAGAAGTATGTGAGAAGATCATTCGGGATTTGGATGCTGCAGAAAAACTTTTGGAGAAAGATCCGATTTTAGTGGGGTCAAATACGCAGTTGAATCAACCCGCATACGATTGGGAAGGTAAGCCTCAAGACGAGTGGCAATTTTATCGGCAAGTTCGTTTTAATTACTATGCAGTGAAGGGGGCTAAAGCTCGTTATTATCATTGGATTGGTGATAAAGAAAATGCAGTGAAATTTGCCAAAGAGGTGATCGATGCTAAAAATGAAGATGGTACATCCAAATTTACTTTGGCGACAGAGTCAACATATAGTTTATCCACTGTCGGTACAAACTTGGTAATGAAATGTGAACATCTTTTCGGGGTACATAATCCGCAACATCAAACGATCTTACAACCTTTATTTAAGGATGACGATGCTAGTTTGAGGCAGACGGTAGCTTATATTAATACAGCGTATGAAAGTACGATACACCCGGATGATATAAGAAATAAAGCAAATCGTTATTGGGAAGAGAGGACTTATCAGAATTCCAATAAAGTGAATCATTTTAGAAAATACACGGGAAGTGATACTTATGAGTCTCTGAATATTGTGCCTGTACTTCGTTTGGCTGAGATGTATTTGATTTTGGTGGAAGATTCTCCCTTGTCTGAGGCTAGTGGATATTTTAAAACATATCGCATCGCTCGGAATCTGGATATTTCTATTGATAATTCACTTGTAACGGAACAAGATGTTTTGAACCGGATGGAGAAAGAGTATCGGAAAGAATTCTTCGGAGAAGGACAGATGTGGGCTTTCTATAAGAAACATAATTTTACCAGATTTACTTGGCCCAAGAATAAAACTATTCCGGAAGGAGCTTATCTGCTTCCGATACCTAAGAGCCAAAGTGTGTTTGATTAAGTAAAAAGAGAGATTATGAAAATAGTAATTGCGAATATATTGATATTTTTATTGGTTGTGGGTACAATCAGTTGTAAAGAAAATTCAGCATTAGAGTATGAAAATGATCCGGCCCTGTATTTTGAAAATACAACTTATGGTCAGCGAGATAGCATTGCCCATACTTTTTTCATCCAACCGGATGATCAGATGCGGGATACCGTGTTTATTGAGATACTGACGATGGGGTACCCGACAGATTCGGATCGTCCTTTTATCTTGGAACAAACGAATGCTGGACAACCGGGATCGGCAATTGCAGGAAAGCATTTTGTGGCTTTTGATGATCCGGAAATGTTAGAGCATTTAAAGATTCCTAAAGGGAGTGTACGTAAAAGTTTTCCTTTAATCGTTTTGCGTGATCCTTCTTTGGAATTGGAAGAGGTTCGGATTGAGTTGAAGATTGGGGAGAATGAGTATTTTAGATCAGGAATTGACGACTGGACGAATTTTGTTGTAAAGACCACGTCTATGGCGGTAAAACCTACCAATTGGGATACCTATTGGAAATATTATTTCGGACCAACTTGGGGTTCCGTGAAAATGAAATTTATTATTGATAATACCGGATTCTCGGACTTTGACGGTGATCGTTTGAATACAGATTATACTAATTATCTGAGTTCTAAGGTGAAACAAAAATTATTGGAGTATAATACGAATCATCCGGATGATCCATTAAGTGAGGCAGACGGTACATTGGTAACTTTTGAATGATTAAAATGAAATTGATTATGAAACTGAAGAACATATTAATAGGAATAGGTTTAATAACCTCTCTTCAGGGAGTACAATCCTGTATTGATGACCGGGGGAATTATAGTTATATTTCTAATGAAGAATTACTTCCTGTAACTATTTCCGGGTTTGAAGATACTACGGTAATAATCCGTTCAACTTTGAATATTACTCCCGTATTAGAGAATATGGATGATGAGTCCCGTTATATACATTTGTGGTATGCAGCTCCTTCGGTTACGGCAGGATTTACTCCGCAACGGGATACACTTTCGTTAGAAAAAGACTTGTCATTTGAAGTGACGTATGAATCCGGAACTTATAATTTGGTTTATGAGCTACGGGATCCCAAGTTGGATATCTATGTTCGAAAACAAGTGTTGATGACCGTTCAATCGGATGTAAGTACCGGGTGGTACGTGATGAAGGAGGAGAACGGAGAAACGGATATTGATTATATCTCTATGGATGGGAAGAAGATTGAAAATTTGATCACCGCTTCTGGACAAGAACGGTTAAAAGGGAAACCGGTAAAAATGGCATATCAGTCTTCCCGTTATACTCCCGTGATTCAGAATCCGGATGGAACAACGACTCGGTTGAATAATAAAAGAGCTTTTCATGTTTTTAGCGATCAGGATATAAAGATCTTTAATGCAGACAACATGGCTCTGTTTTATAATTATGAAGATTATTTTTATGAAGTCCCAGAAGTGTGTAAGCCGGAAAATTGTGGAATGTATAGCACTGATTTTTATGCGATTAATGCAGGAAAGGTTTATTCAATTTATGGTATGTCACCGAATAGCGGAATGTTGGGATATGCGAAACCGGGATTGTATGAAGTGCACCCTGATATGGTGATGGGTACTTATGGTGTGATGCTTTTTGATACTAAAACAAGTACGTTCTATAATACATCGTCCAGTGGTAGTTCCATGAATTTGTTCCCTGAAGATTCCGAGGGTGGAATTTCTCCAACGAATATGGATGTAGATATGATTCGGATGTTAGTTCGGAAAGAGGGAAATCCCTCTACTGCATTTGCTGTAATGAAGAATAAAAATAAAGATGAGCATTACGTGTTTGATATGTCTTATTCCATGGCTAGTTATCCGATTGTTGATATTGATACTGTTCCTGCACATTGTGAAATGCCAGAGACAAAGGTTATGGGAACTTCTTTATATGCTAGTTGTATTTATTATTCTAAAAAGGAAGCGGATGGTGATGTGTTGAAGGTGTATAAGAATGTCAAAATAGATAATCGTGAAAGTGAGTTGAAACGTTTTCCGGGAGAAGAAATAGTTTACATTGTAAATGCGACTAGTAGATATGGAGCTCCAGCGGATGAGGTATTCAATCATTTGGTTGTATTGACAAATAGTGCGACGGGTTGGAAATTGTATCGTTTTAATGTAATCGGGCAAACACCGGAGATCGAAACGGAGCCTGCGTTTGTTTATTCCGGTAAAGGAACAGCCGGATATGTTATGCTTCGTAACTAACATCGTTTTGTAAAGAATTTTCAGTTGGCTTGAAAATAAGGTGGATGATGGCATTTGCCATTGTCCGCCTAAATCACTAGTATATTTTAAATAATTATCGGGAGTATGAAAAAATTTAGTTTGTTATTGTTTTTAACCTGTATGGGTGTGGTGCTATATGCACAAAAGTACACGGAAATAAAGGGTTTCGTGAAAAATGATCGCTTGAAGGAAGTTCATCTTTATCGTGTAGAAGATGGGACGACACATTCTTATGCTTCGACCATGGTGGCAGAAGATGGTTCTTATGGATTTTTGTTTTGCCCGGAAAAGCCGGGGTTTTACACAGTAGGCAATGATAAACAGATGGATTTTGTAGTTTACGTAAAAGGTGGCGATAAAATCAATATCAATATTTTGGAAAACAGGGCTGAGTTGGCGGGAAAGAATACTAAAGAGAACGTGGCCTTGTATAAATGGGAAGACTTTGCGGCTGATGTTCGTTTGAAATCAGTTTATTTTATGCTGACAATCAGTAATTATAAGGACTTTTTTCCTGAATTTACCGTATTTGTTTCTAAACTTGATTCGATTAAAAAAAAGATAAAGAGCGGTAACGCAGAGTTTGATGCTTTATTGAAAAAGAAGATTGATTATGACGTGGACTATTATGCAGCAGTCTTTTTGCAGACTCCCAGAACAGCTCATCCGGAACGTCAGGATTGGCCGGAATTTTACAATACGATCATATCTGATGATAAGTTCACGACGGATGACGTGTTGTTGTTTCCTCAAGGAGCACGAATGATCGGTATCTATGCAAGTTTTGGATATATGACGTCTGGTAAGAAGTATGATCCGGTAGATTATCAAAGCACTTGTTTAGGGTATTTGAAGACAGATCGTTTGAAAGGGGAGTATTTGTTACGGAATGTATTTGCTGGGCTGAAGTCTTATGACCAATATCTAAGTTTGATGGATCGTTATGGAAAATACTTGGTAACGCCTTCTCTAAAGGCTCGGGTTGAGGCTATCGGGACAGCGTTGTATGACACGGCTCCCGGTTCGATTGCTGCCGATTTTACTTACCCTGATGTAAACGGGAAAGAGGTGTCGTTATCCGATTTCAAGGGGAAAGTCGTGTTGGTTGACGTGTGGGCTACTTGGTGTGGTCCTTGTCGGGGAGAAATCCCTCATTTGAAGAAGTTGGAACAGGAGATGCACGGGACGGACGTGGTATTCTTGGGCGTTTCCGTGGATGAAGCGAAAGATAAACAGAAATGGTTGGATTTCATTAAAAAGGAAGAGCTGGGAGGAGTTCAGGTACATGCATCCGGATGGAGTAAGATTGCCCAGGATTACAAGATAAAGGGAATTCCCCGGTTTATGGTATTTGATAAACAAGGGCGAGTCGTGTCGGTCGATGCTCCTCGACCTTCGTCACCGGAGCTGAAAGAAATGTTAGAAAAAGAGTTGAAAAAATAAATACAATTCGGGGGATTTGTGAAGGGAGAACAAATCCCCCGAATTGTATATTCATTAAAATGGAATAGATTATGAAGTATCGTTTATTATTTATCGTGTGTAGCCTATTATGTTTTTCTGAATTATGGGCAGGACCGGGAAAAGTGGTTGTTAAAGGTGCGGATCAAAATGTTTGTGTTTATAACAGTATCCGGGGAAGAGGGCGAGCTTGTTTTGCCCCGGAGAAAGGAATGAAAGAAACGGTGATTTTACTACCGGAAAAGGAGTGTGGTGATTTGTTTTATTTGATTTCGGGGGATCGGACTTCTTGGATAAGGGTGTTGCCGGATGAAATGGTCACGGTGGATGTCCGGAAAAAAGACTGGCAGTTCTCTGGAGATTCAAAAGCGATAAATCGTTATTTGTATCAGTGGACACAAAAGATGTTTTTCGGGAAGCCGAACGCTTTGATGTATCGGGTTGAAATGATGTTCTATCAATTGCCGGATCGGGATAAGAGAATTCCGGATCCGAAGATGTTTTACACGAAGGAGTATATCGAATGGATTGATAATATAGGATTGGAATCATTGGGGGATTTAGCAAAGGCGAATTTGAAAGATGATCTATTCGTGGAAGAGCAAGAAAGACGAATTTATTATAGTTGGTTGGAAATGCAATTGCAAAATTACCAGTTGGCAAGTGATAAGTTAGAAATTCCTACAGAGGCATTTGTTTTTCTTCAAGAAATGAAGTTCAATCATGTTGCATATTTGAAATATCCGGGAATTGATGATGTTTTGAGGATTTACTATGACATGGCGGATGCCTGTGGGTTAATTACGTATGATAACTACAATTTTTTACAACGAAGAGCGGAACGGATTATGAATGCCGAGGTTCGTGAATACTATATCCTGCAGGAATTAGATAATATCATTCGTAATCAATGGTTGTATCAATTGGATAAAGTCATCTCATCGGTGGAAAATATGGTGATAACTCAAGCGGGAAAAGAGCAATTGACAGGATACAAAAAGCAGTATCAGGATTTGATGGCATCAGACGTAAATCAGGAAGGGAAGAAAGCGGTAAATATTTCGTTTAAAGATGTGAATGATAGAGAGTGGGGATTGTATATGTTTAAGGGGAAATATGTTCTCATTGATGTGTGGGCTACTTGGTGTGGACCTTGTAAATATCAGATTCCACACTTGATGCGTTTGGAAGAAGAGTTTGAAGGAAGAGGAATCGTGTTTGTTTCTTTGTCCGCAGATAAACCTGCCGATACTCAGAAATGGAAAGATATGGTTAAAGAGTTCGGGATGAAGGGAATTTGTGGGATTGCCCCGGATGCATTCAATCACGCATTCTTCGAGAAGTATAAAGTGAAAAGTATTCCTCGTTTCATTTTGATCGATCCCGATGGAAATATCGTGATGACTAAAGCTCGGCGTCCGTCGGATCCAGTATTAAAAATGCAGTTGGAAGAGTTACTGGAACAGTATGATCAGAAGAAAACAACAATCTCTGGTAAGATGGAAGGAGTTGCGGATGGAACGCAAGTTTCTGTCAGTCATAAGGTCGGAATGATGACTCACACATTAGGGCAGGCAGAAGTAAGAGATGGGCGCTTTGAATTGAGCTTTCTTTTGGAGAAACCCGAATTTATAAATTTCTCTTGTTATAAAGTTTTTTTGGGGAATGTTTGGGCCAAGCCGGGGGATCGGATGGAGCTTGAGGGAATTAAACCTGTTTATACCGGAGGAGAATATGAGTTGAATAATTTGTTGACAGAACTTAATGCAAAATATGCAGATCGTTGGCCGGGGTATGGAGATGATATTTTTGATCAAAAACGAGGTAAGTTATCTTATGATATTTATGCGAGTATCAAGAACGAGATTGATGCCAGTGTATTACGACTGGAAATGAAACGTATGTTGACAGGTTATTTCCAAGGAGTGTTATTGGATAAGATGTATGGCCGGGTGGCTATGTCAAAGGTGATCGGTAAAGGTTTTCCTCGTCCGATTGTGAAAAACGGGTATTCGAATGCCGTGTTAAAACTAGAATTATTGCCGGAGTTAGTGAATTATCCGTCTTGGACAGATGGTGTGCAGGAGTTATTGTACGCACGTTTGGCTGCGGGCATGATAAAGATTCAAGGACGAGGTAGTTATATTACTGATATGGCTGCCGGGCTTAAGAGTGAGAAGTTGCGGGAAACTTATATTATGGATCAATTACGGATGGAGATTTTACGAGGTCATTTATTTGGAATTGAAGATCGGATCAAGAATGCACGTTCGATGGTAAAAAATCCTGATAATGTAGCCTTGTTGTCTCGGATGCCGGAACAAGCACAAAAGTCCTTGCAAGAGTTTAAGACTGTTTTACCCGGTACGGATTTGAGCGGATTTTCTTTTAAAAACGAGAATGGGAAACGGGTTGCTTTATCTGATTTTGAAGGGAAATATGTGTTTATAGACATTTGGTCTACGGGATGTAATCCTTGTGTCGGAGAGGTTCCTTATATCAAAGATATGGAACACCGTTTTGCCGGGAAACCGATCACGTGGGTTTCTATTTCAATGGATTTAAATAAAAAAGAGTGGTTGGATTTCTTGAAGGAAAAGGGAATGAATGGAATACAGTTGATATGTAACAAAGGGTATAAAGATCCATTCCCGAAACAAATAGCATTGAGGGGAATACCACGATTCCTATTGTTGGATAAGGAAGGAAAAGTAATTGATTTTGAATCGTTGAGACCTTCTAATCCGGTGTTGGGAGAGTTGTTGCAGTTGATGTTGAATAAAAAATGAAGGGCTGATGTGTGGCTCTTTAGTATATGTTTTATTTAAATTTTTGAGTTATGAAAAATGAAATTTTAAAAAAAATGCGTACAATGATTCTTTTATTAGGTGTAACTTTATTTTTTAGCAGCTTTGTTTCAAGTGATGATGATTATATTATAATTAATTGTCCTGGTAATTTAGCTTATGACCCTGTAGTGGATGCCTGTGTTCCAGAGGCTGAAAACGATGGAAAAGGTTTAGTATGTGTTATAAAGAAAATTAAGACGGGGGAAATTAAATTTGCTTGTGACCCTAAAGGAGAAAAGGATAATTGTAGAACAGATTCTTGGGGACATGAATTATCATGTCCTAATGCAACAATTGTTATCCCTAATTAAAGTTTTAATTTGTAGGGAGTATTAATTTGCTCCCTATATAAAATGCGTTGTTTATGAGACGAATATTATATTTTTTATTATTAGTTTTTTTAGTTTCATGTAAGAATAGTGAGAATATCGAATTATCTTATTTCGAATTGGAAGATTTTCCGAGAACAAAATATTGTACATCGAAATCTATTAGTATTCAAGTTGCTAATTCTTTGTCTTATCATGTTTTACATGATTCTTTAGTCTTGGTGACTACAAGGGGGAATGGTGGTTATTTTGTTGAAATGTATAACCTAAATAGTAAACAAAAGATTATGGATTTTGCACAAAAAGGGCTGAATGCGAATCAGTTTTCTCATGCTAGAGTCGTTTTAGATGAAACGAATGTTTCTTCGATTTTTTATCTTTATAATGTAATAACTAATTCCATTGTTGAAATCAATATAGATTCTTTATTAAAATATGAAGATAGTTATTCTTTTAAAAAGATATACTTCTCTGGTTATACGAATGTTCCGAGTTTTTGTAAATATGATGAAACAAGATATTTAGCACAAAATAAATACTATTCTATTGTTAAAGATTTGGATAATGACGTAGACCGTTTTCTTTTTGTAAAGAAAAATGAGTTTGATATTACAAATAGTACTTATTCAAAGTCTTGGGAATACAAATATTACTTGTCAAATATAAATAAGGTGATAATGTTTAGTGATTCGACTAAGAATCGTTTATGGTGCGTATTAGATGGAGAAGATCGGTTTGATATTTATAAGAGAGATGATTTAAGTTTATTGAAATCATATAGTGGCCCTTATCATTATGATGTTGAATATGTTGTGGGCGAAGCAGGGAGGGGTAGTTTACCATTAGTGGTGAGAAATGGAGTGTATTCAGGATATAGTGCGGCTGTTACAACAGACAGTTGTGTTTATTTGTTATTGGGAAATCAAAATTATAAAGGGAAAAGAGAACTGCCAGATAGAGGAGAAAATAGCGCAGCTCAGGTTGCTTTTTATAGTGGTAAAGGGCCAGGATGGCAGCGGCCAGCGTGGCAAAGACGATGAGCGCCACCAGCTGCAGATGGCTGCGTACCAGGTCGCCCAGGGGGCTTTGAATCTCTGTCCGTGAGATGCCCCCGGAAAGAACGAGAAAATGCTGATTGAGCAGGACGCCCGCCAGTGCGATGCCCAGTGCCAGCAGCATCAGCGCAAAGGCCACACCCAGCAGGTCCGGCATGCCGCGGTACAGCGCAATATGCAAAAGCGGCAGCAGGGTGGTCATGGCCAGGCCCAGCGCGGTAAACAGGCGGGGCGCTTTGGGCCGGCACTGGCGGCGCAGCACCGCCAGCAGTACCCATGCGCTGTAATAGACCAGCGTGGGCACCAAAAGCCCGCACAGCAGCGCAAAGGTGTTGGCCGTGCGCGGCGTGAACACAAAGAACGGCTCGGCCAGCAAATTGATGACCAACGGCGCGTAATCATTGAACCAGGTCTTATAGATCGTCGAACCTACGCCGGTAAATACGCCGTCTGCAAAGTTGGATTCCAGCCGGATCTGCAGGTTATAGTAGGTGGCATTGTCCCACAGGTACAGGCTTTGCCGCCCCACCATAGCGTGCAGGTAAAAGGCGGCGCTGGCCGCGATGCAGATGGCCAGCACCACGGCGTCGAACTTCGTCAGCCGGGCATCCAGTGCTTTGGCCGCGCGGCGGTAAAGGCACCAGGTGCCCAGCACCGCCGTGCAGGAGAGCAGCAGCAGCCAGACATCCACCGGGTGCCGCCCGCTGCCCAGCATATCAATGCCCTGCAGCGCGGGCACAAAGTGCGCCACGGTGCTGCACACAAATTTAACGGCAAAGATACACAACAGAAGCAGGACGGCCCGCTCTGCACGGGTCATCCTGCCGTAAAAATTATGCAGTTTTGTTTGGAGTGTTGATTTTTGCAAAACAATAGCTCCTTGATGGTTGGATTCAGCCGCTCCCTATTGTAGGGGTCGATGCGAGCATCCGCCCCTGCAGCAGCAAAGGTATTACTTCGCCTGCATAAACAGCTGGCGGTTCTGCCACAGGTAGATGCAGCCGGACAGCAGCGTAGCCGCGCCGCACAGCCAGCACAGCACCACGGTCACCAGGCTGACCACGCCCACATCGGTAGGCCCGGCCAGCGCGGCGGCAAAGTAATAGAAGATGATGGTCAACATCTGCAGCACGGTCTTGACCTTGCCCCACATATTGGCGGCAATCACCGTGCCGGTCTCGGCGGCAATCATCCGCACACCTGCCACCGCAAACTCGCGGAACAAGATCACGGCCAGCACAATGGGCGAGCATACACCATCCACCACCATATAAATAAAGGCGGCGGGGGTCAGGCACTTATCGGCAAGCGGGTCCATGAACTTACCGAAGTCGGTTATCATGTTGTATTTGCGCGCTATCTTGCCGTCTATCATATCGGTGAGCGACACTATGGCAAAAACTGAGGCGATAATTATTCTGAGCGCGGTATCGGAAAGCGGTAACGGCACGCAGAACAGGAACAAAAACACGGGAACCATGAACATACGGAACACTGTAAGCTTATTCGGGAGATTCATTCTGTGTCACCTCTGTTTTATATATTGAGGATAGCCTCTCCGACGAGGTCATAATCCATAGCTTCGGTTATCTTAACGTCAATCATCTCGCCCTCCGCTATTCTGAGGTTCGGATTCTTTACGCTGAACCAAATCTTGCCGTCGATATCAGCCGCTTCCGCGTAGCTTCTTCCGTAGTGTGAGCCGGCAACGGGGTCATATCCCTCGCACATTACCTTGTAGGTCTTGCCGATTCTCTTTTCGTTGAACTTTTCGCTGATTTCAAGCTGGGTCTGCATGAGGATGTCGTATCTGTCCTGCTTAACCTGCTCGTCCACCTGATTCGGGAAGTCATATGCGGGAGTGTCTTCTTCTCTTGAATATGTAAACGCGCCGAAACGCTCGAACTTCGCTTCCTTGATGAACTTGCAAAGCTCTTCAAAATCCTCTTCGGTCTCGCCGGGGAAGCCAACAATCGC
>ERZ773193.507-NODE-507-length-60450-cov-29.537048_pt1 | contig 60450 bp, 42 predicted proteins | sample MGYA00511110_ERZ773193 | MGnify/ENA primary metagenome ERZ773193 (study PRJEB29015, sample SAMEA2737784) | human gut metagenome | biome: human gut; feature: human-associated habitat; material: faeces | place: China | collected 2012 ... | reverse complement strand
TTATTAAGCCTGAAACCCCCTCAGATTTTTGCACTTCTATTGAGAACTTGCCTTGGCAGTACCGGGAAAAAGTCGTACCTTTGCACTGTGTTTTAGAGAAAGCACGGGATTTTTTCCTGCACCATCATTCGGAGGACAAGGCGCCAATCTGAGGAGTGAAGCTAAATGGACATTATCTCATATACTTACTATAGATGTTGAAGTAGATATCCACCCAGGCATCACCGACGAGAACTGCCAGATCACGGGCCACGTCCTCATGGGAATCGATGAACTTCACCAGGTCGGGATTATACTTCGTACCGGCATCCCTGCGGAACTCCTCCATCACCATGTCGAAGGTCTTGCCATCCTTGTAATTCCTGCCTACGCGCTCGGTAGCAGCCTGCATGCAGTCGCTCAGAGTGATGATGTCTATCAGGATGCGCTTAGGCGACTTCGTGTTGTCGAAATCCTCAGGATAGCCGCCCTTGCCATTATACCACTTATGATGACCCAAGGTGGTATCACGAAACTTCTCATAGAGCGAAGGAGCAATCTTCAGCAACTCGGCTCCCAAAGAAGGATGGGTCTTGATGATGGAGAACTCCTCATCCGTCAACGGACGGTAGTCGTTGTTCACCACCGAGATGATGCCATTCTTGCCAATGTCATGATAGAGGGCTGCCTGATAGATGAAGTTGAGACACTCCTTAGGATCCAGGAAGACTTTTCCATGATGGCGCTCACCAAGCGCTCCTCCCAACAAATTGGGCTGATAGGCCAGAATGCCCTCCATCAGCTTCTTGGCTATCATCGCCACATGTACGGAATGGGCATAGGTGGTGACCTGGGTAGCCACATTCAACTCATTGAAGTTGCGGATGCGCTCCACTTCCTTCAGGTACTTGATGGCACGGGGATAGGTAGCAAGGACATTCAGATATTTCACATACGAATTCTCCATCTGCTGGTCCAGACGATGGTGATAGATGGTGATGATGTCCCGATACATCCGCTTGACGGCAGCACGCTTCCTGCGGTAGGAAACATCAGACAGGTCGTTCAGATAGAAATAGTTCATGAAAGGCTGCAGGGCGGTCTGAAGCTGACGGTAGTCATAACGGGCAGTACTGAATTTCTTCTTCATACCATTACGGTTTCTCCTGACAGCCTTTCCCATCGCTTCCGTCGCCGTGATCTGTCCCATCTTCACCTGCATCACCAGGGTACGGGAATAGGAGAGCTCCGACAGATGAGGATTGGCAAGATTCTGTGCAACAATCACCTGCATCAGGGAGTCGGCAAACTGCTTTTCCAGGACGGTAGAATCAGCCAGATAAACATTACGGACCAGACTTTCCTCAGTATTTTTCGCCTTTTCGTTCAGGCGACCGTAATCCTCCTCACTCATCAGCTGGCAGGTATGGGGCAAGCTGAGCAATCTCCTGAGTTCAAGCACATAGGCACGACGTTCTTTCACGGTCTGCATCTTGTAAATCAGCCAGTTGGTAACCGTCAGATTTTCAAGCGCCATCAGGGAAGACTCCACAGGATTAGGCGAGCGATACCGGTCTTCCGCCACGGCACGCTTCAGATACTCGTAGGATTTCTTCAAGGCATCAGGTTCCTTACCCAGAGTATGGATTTCATAAAGGAATTCGCCCTTGAAGTTATCCACCAATCCGGCAAAGTTCGATGCCTCGGGACATCTTCCGCTTCCATAATATTCCAGAAGAATATCACAGAGTTGATTGCCCAGGAACGGATCTACCTTTTCCTCCATATACAGACGCAGCAAGCCGTCGCACAACTGCTGGTAAGCTTCATGGGGAATCTGCTTACGGTCTTGCTTGAAGTAATCGAAAACGATGTTGATAATCTCCCTGTTAACCAGGAAGAGATGCGTATTCTTCAGGGCACGGCGCTTGAAGAAATTGGTCCATGCCACATGGTCCTTGAACAGGAAGATGCTGTCATTGTATCGGTTATAGACACTGCGATTCTCTTCCAACAGTCTGAAACACCTCTCGAAATCGGGGATTTCAGTACTATCGGAACGCACTGGGGTCTGGCAGAAAACGGGGATGCCAACCAACCAGAATATCATTACAAAAAACAACTGCCTCAAAATCAAAAAATACTTTTACTTAAGTTTATTATGCTATCTTAGAAAGTGCAAATATATCGATTTTCTTTCAGAAAACCAAATTTTTCGGTTTATTTATCTTTTTTAAACTATATCCGTTGCTATTCATGCCTTGGCAAAACAAACTTCGCCATCATGCTCACACACCATAATAAAAAACTGCAACCTACTCTTCGCGAGCAGGTTGCAGCTGTAGTTAACTAACTGTTATCAACTATTCATTACTAACTCTACCTATATATTATTATGTTTTGACCAACACGGGGGCTTACTTGATATACTCCTCAGGAATCTGAGGCATTGCACCATTCTGGGTACAAACGTATGCACTCACCTTTACAGCCAATTCGTGTGCCTCCTGGATGGTCTTGCCCTTCAGGATGCTGGCGCAGAAAGTACCGGTGAAGCTATCGCCTGCACCTACAGTATCAGCCACCTCTACCTTTGGAGTCTCCTGGAATGACTTCACGCCTGGGGCAAAGACATAGCTGCCGTTCACACCGCAGGTCAATACGAGCATATCGAGATTGTACTTGCCGAGAATCAACCAGCACTTGTTCTCGATATCCAAACCTGGATAACCGAAGAGGCGGCCGATGGTAATCAACTCCTCATCGTTAATCTTCAAAACATTGCAGCGCTTCAAGCTCTCGGTAATCACCTCAGGAGTATAGAAGTTCTGACGGAGATTGATATCGAAGATCTTCAGACAATCTTCTGGAGTATGATCAAGGAATGTATAGATGGTCTTGCGGCTAACCTCACTGCGCTGAGCCAGAGAGCCCCAGCAAACAGCACCGGCATTGGCAGCAATCTCCTTGATATCATCAGTGAATGGGATATTGTCCCAAGACACACCCTTCTTGATATCGTATGTAGGAACACCCTCCTTGTCAAGCTGCACCTGAACGGTACCGGTAGGATAATCTACCACAGGCATCACATACTTCAACTTCTTCTCATCGAGAATACGAAGGGCTGTATCGCCCAAGACATCCTTACCTATCGCACTGACGGCTACAGAATGCAAGCCGTGCTGACCAGCGTGGTAAGCGAAGTTGGCAGGAGCACCGCCGAGTTGAGAACCACTAGGGAGAACATCAAAAAGTATCTCACCCAAACCTACACAATATTTTGTATTTAAATTCTTTGTTTCCATAATTACACCTTATTATTAGATATAGTATAAAAGATTGCGAATGAATATTAGATATAGTATAAAAAATTGCGAATGAAGATGATTATAACTTGCGGATATAAGTGAAGAGATAAACTACACCTACTGCCATGACAGCCACGGCACCAGTCTGACCGATAGCATCGCTGGCGAATCCCATGAACAATGGGAAGATGGTACCACCAAAGAGTCCCATGATCATCAATCCGCTCACCTCGTTCTTCTTATCAGGCAAAGCAAGCAGCGCCTGAGAGAAAATCATGGAGAAGACGTTAGAGTTGCCGTATCCCACGAGGGCAATAGCGATGTAGAGCACATAATGGCTTGTTCCTACCCACATGCCTATCATACTCAAAGCCATCATCACAACGCTGATGATGAAGAAAGTGCGGGTCTTCATCATACGGAGGAAGGCTGTACCGGTGAAACATCCGATGGTACGGAAGATGAAATAGAGCGATGTGGCGAAAGCTGCATCATTAAGACTCCATCCCAAACGCTCCATCAGAATCTTAGGAGCTGTGGTATTGGTACCTACATCAATACCCACATGGCACATGATACCTATGAAAGAAAGTAATACGATTGGCTTACCAAGCAATTTAAGGCAATCCATGAAGCCCGAAGCTCCTCCATCCTGCTTCTCTTCGGTGATAGGTGTGCCAGCCAGGAAGAAGGTGGCAGCAATACCGATAATCATATAGATTGGGAAGAGAATGCGCCAGCCCAGACCGAAGGTTGGAATGCTTGCCATGGCGCCCCACATAGCGATGTATGGAGCCAGGAAGGAAGCTATCGCCTTGACAAACTGACCGAAGGTCAATGTGGATGCCAGGTTCTGACCTGATGTAACCACTGAAACCAGAGGGTTCAGGGAGGTCTGCATCAAGGCATTTCCGATGCCGAGCAATGAGAACGACACGAGCATCAACTCAAAGTTTTCGCCGAAAATGGGCAAAAGGAGTGAGATGACGGTAACGAGCAAAGACAGGACTACTGTCTTCTTCCTACCGATCTTATTCATCAGTATTCCTGTTGGAACCGAGAATATCAAAAACCAGAAGAATACCAATGAAGGGAACAGATTGGCTGTCGAATCATTGAGGTTGAGATCTTCCTTCACGTAGTTGGAGGCGATGCCTACCAAATCTACAAATCCCATGGCGAAGAAACAGAGCATCACCGGGATGATTGTCAATTTTGATGATTTATTCATAATTGTTAGCGTTATTGTTTCTATATTTTGCTGGTGCAAAGGTAGCGATAAACGATACTATATATCATAAAATATCGTTCATCGGCTACCATTTATGTTGCATTGTTACATCAGTAACACGCTAAGAAACAATTATCTTATAGATTCAGTTCTTAACAGATGAGGTTACTTGATGTCGTAAATCTGATACTTACCCATTCCCTTTACAGTAACCTTGTTGTAAGGCTTGCTTGGGAACACGAGATTGGTCATGGACATCTTGCCATCAGCATCCAGTGCCTCGATGCTGCTCTTGTCTATGAAGATGCGCAGCTGGCTGATATTGCCATAGGTTGGAGCCTTGGTGACTGCAGCGAAGTCCTTGCTGAAATCCATCTTACCGCTCTTGGTTCTATCCATTGAGAAGGTTTCTGCCTTGGCATCGTAGTTCATCACTACCTTCTCGCCCTTGTCGTTGCTCAGGGTGATAGTGGCATTTCCCTTCAGGTTTACTACCATCTCGCAAGATTCTGTGAGTTTCTTGCCAGCCTTCTTGCTTCTTGCAGCTGTCATCTCTGGAGATGGAACCACACTGCAATACGTTTCACCCTTATACTCGAAGAGACCTAAGTCGCGAGGAATAGAGTTGCCTGAACGGTACTGCTGGGTAGGAACCTGGTTGGCATACTGCCAGTTGCTCATCCAGACGATAGCCACACGGCGACCTTCCGGGGCGTTATCAAAAGTAACTGTAGCATAATGATCCTTTCCGTAATCCATCCACTTGGTTACCTCTGGCTTGCTGTCGCAAGTAAACTTGTGTCCATCGAAATCACCTACGAAATACTGGGTAGCAGAACCTCCGAACGGACCACCAGGATTGATGTTGCAGATGAGCATCCACTTCTCCTTATCGGTGCCACGAACCTTCAACTTCATCAGGTCTGGGCATTCCCAAACACCGCCATGGTTGCCATACTTCTCCCCGAAAGAGCTTTCAAGTTTCCAGTCCTTCAAATTATCAGAAGTATAGATTTCCATGTGCTGACCGGCAGCCAGAATCATATTCCACTTCTTGATGTCCTCGTTCCAGAACATGTGTGGGTCACGGAAGTCTGGCACATTGCTGGTAAGAATAGGATTTCCTTCATATTTGGTAAAGGTTTTGCCACCATCTGTGCTGTAAGCCATGCTCTGTGTCTGGTTCTCACCAGCCGAAGTGTAGAGAGCCACAACAGCACCCTTGCCCAAACCAGCGGTATTATTCTTATCCACAACGGCAGAACCGCTGAAAATGGTACCAATTGCATCTGGCTGGATAGGGGCACCCTGGAACTTCCAATGTACCAAGTCGGTAGATGTAGAATGTCCCCAGGTCATATTCTCCCACTGTGATCCGTAAGGATTATACTGGAAATAGAGATTCCATACACCATCCTTATAGAACATACCATTAGGGTCGTTCATCCATCCGTAAGCAGGAGTGTGATGGAAATCCGGACGATACTGCTCGCGATTCTTCATATCGAAAGCATCAGAGAACTTCATCTCCTTCCAGCAAGTGAGGGCATTCAGTCCTTCCTTGCTATAATCGCCATTGACATGGATATCGAGAGCCAGGCCTTTCAAGCCAGCAAACTCATCCATATAGAGAGGTACGAAATAATCTACGTGGTCTTTAGCCAACTTCACATTGAGTGCTTTCACCTGCTTGTTGTTGGCAATCACCTTAATATTGGCTATCTCTGCATTTTCCTGCACAGGAAGCAAGAGACACTTCTGGTTCTGACTCTCCTGGCTGATGCGGTAGAGACAGTGGTTATTGCTCAAGAAGGAAGCCTGCTGGGCATAACTGGCGGTGAAACCGCAAAGAGCAACAAGCGCCGAAATAAATATCTTTTTCATTGTCTAAGTGTCTGAAATTATTATCTAAAAATACCGATAGGTAATTACTCGTATCCCTTATTCTGCTTATACAGACCAGGAATGTAATACAGCTGGTTATATGGAACCGGATAGAACTCGTTCTTGCCTGGAGTAAACTTGGCATCCTTCAGGTATTGAGCGTATGTCTGCTCTCCATACTTATCGTTCTGCTCTGATGCAAAATACTTGTTCAATGTCTCAGAAGCAATGCCCCAGCGGCGCAGGTCGAAGAAGCGGCCGTTCTCCATAGCCATTTCCAGACGACGTTCCCAGCGCAGGCACTTTCTTGCCGTCTCCTTATCCTGGAAATAAGACTCCGGATAGAGGGCTATATCACATTGATCCTTGGCATATTCAATATGCTTATCCACAGAATTCTTGGCTCTCTGACGGATATCGTTGATGATGGTACGAGCCTCAGCCAGACGGCCCAACTCTATCAAAGCCTCAGCGCGCATCAACATAATGTCGCTATAACGGAGCACATAGTCGTTCATCGCAAACGCCTGCCAAGAGCCATTGTAAGTTTCACCCTTTGAACGCTGTGGTACTTCCTTCAGAGAGGTATAGTAACCGTAAACGTTTGGTGTACGAGAGTTGGCTGTAGTCATCGTGTATTCTGACTCATATTTATATGGGAAGGTAGGCATTCCAACGGTGTGGAACAAACGTGGATCCCATTTCTGACTATTAGGCTCACCGTTTACAGGATAATCACAAGTCTTGTTGTAGTCATCAAACTCAGGAAGTCCGTTCTTGGTCTTGAAGGCATTCACCAGGTCCTGTGAAGGCTTGTGGAAATCCCATCCGCAAGACCAAATACCCCAACAGCCATTCAGCATATTAGACCAGTTGGCACGTCCGAAGGTGGTATGGTCCTCGCTATAGTCGGAAGTCTGGACAGCAAAAACTGACTCCTTGCTGTTCTTATTGTCAGGCAGGAAGATATCGCCAAAGTCTGCCATGTAACCATAGTCTGAATTCTTCACCACATCAGTATAGTCGACAACCTTCTGCATATACTCCTTATTAATATGGTCAACACCATCGGTTGCCTCATAGCCATCACCCCAGGCAATGGTAAGATAACACTTAGCCAGATAACCTGCGGCTGCAATCTTGTTGACACGACCGCCATCCTTCTGCTTAGCAGGAAGTACATCGTATGCTGTCTGGAAGTCAGCAATCACCTTTTGCCACAATTCCTCGTAAGTAAACTGAGTGTTTGATGTGCTTTCTGTTGCTTTATCCTCATAAACCTTCTCGTCTATCCAAGGAATCTGGCGATACATGGTAAGTAACTTGAAATAGAAATGAGCACGGAGAAAGCGAACCTCAGCCTCACGCTGCTTGGTTACCTCAGCACCCAGTGTGCTCTCACCATTCTGCTGTAAAGAAACCAAGGCACGGTTGCAACGGGAAACGGCACAATAGAGTCGATACCATAACTCGTCGAGTTCGCCCTTAGTAGAGGTTAAGGTACTCCAGATTTCCACATCGTGATAACCGGTGTCACCGGTACCACCACCGCCTTTCAAGCAATCGTCTGAAGAAAGGTCACCGTATGGCCAAAGGTTGAATGGGTAAGAATACCAACAGTCGCCCAACATCGCATAGGCACTGTTTACCATCTTGTCTGGCTCGCTGAAAGCCTTGTCTTCATCAACCACAGCTGTTGGGGTGTAATCCAGGAAATCATCACAACTGGTGAATGTTCCTACCAGTGCTGCTGCAAGCACCATTGTATATAACTTTTTCATCTTAAAATTCTCTTTAAAAATATGAAACATTTTAGAAACCTACCTGAAGTCCGAATGATACGGATGTTGAAAGTGGATAGTTCCAGTTTGGATTCTCTGGGTCTGAACAGGTCAGGCTATTGCTCTTGATGGTCAAAAGATTCTGACCTGAGAGATAGACACGGGCACGGGTCATCTTCAACTTAGAGAGGATGCTGCTTGGGATGGTGTAACCCACCTGCAAGGTGCGCAACTTCAAGTAAGATCCATTCTCAACGTAGTAAGAGGAAGCACGACCCTCATCGGCTGTGTTCATGGTGCTCAGACGTGGGATGGAAGAACCGGTATTGTTGGTATTCCAGGCATCGAGCAAACGGGTTCCCTTGTTAGAACCACCATCAGTAATAGCCCAGAAGTCGGTCTGGAACTTTTGGTTGTTATACACATCCTGGTCATAGACACCCTGCCAGAACATACTGAAATCAAAGCCCTTGTAGTTGAGAGCAATATTCAAACTATAAGAGAAGGCTGGCACAGGGTCGAAAATCCAAGTCTGGTCATCTGAAGTAATTCCATTTTTACCATCTAAGTCCTTGTATTTCAATCCACCGACACGTGCGTTTGGCTGTCCAGACTTATCTACTTCTTCCTGAGTCTGGAAAATTCCATCGGCTACATAACCTACGATAGAACCATATGACTTGCCACTCTGCACCAGGTTTTCCTTAGATGTGTGAGCGTAAGCACCTGTTGTTGTTTCTGGCAAATAAGTAACCTTGTTGCGGAAGAAATCCAGATTGCCGTTCACATCGATGCCAAGTCCATTAGCCAAGGTCTTGCGATAACCCACGGTGAACTCCATACCCCAGTTGCGGAGCGAAGGACCATTCTGCCATGAATTTCCACCTTCACCTGTTGCACCCAGATAAGCAGGATTAATCAACATATCCTTTACATTCTTAATATAGGCATCCACTGTACCATAGAGGGTGTTGCCAAACAGGGTGTAATCCAAACCTACGTTATACTGGGTAGCAGCCTCCCATTTCAAGTTAGAGTTAGCCAACTGTGTGGCACGATAGCCAGAAGGGAAGGTACCTGAACCTTGCAGGAAGAGATCGTATGCAGTAGAGGTTACACGGTCTAATCCGTAATCCACTACATAAAGACCAAACTGTGCATTGTTGTCGATAGCCTGGTTACCCGTCTGACCCCAGGAAAGACGCAGCTTGGCATCATCCAACCAATCCTTCTTCAGAAGATTAGAGAATCTGAAGCCGAGTGATGCAGCAGGGAAAGTACCCCAGCGATGTGCCTTACCAAATCGGGATGAACCATCATGACGGATAGTAAAGGAAGCCAGGAGGAGATCATCCCAGTTGTAGTTCACCTTTCCAAAGAAAGAAGCCAGGCGATAACCAAACTTTGCACCCGAGTTACGCATCGTTCCCGTGGCAGCATTTGGCCACATATAATCTTTATCTTCCAGCGCATAGCCTTCTGAATAGGCAGAGAAATCGATACACGACTGCTTGGAAACTTCCATACCACCGAGTACATCGATGTTGTGCTTACCAATCTGGGCAACGTACTGGGCTGTGTTAGACCATGTCCAGTTAGTCTCATTGTTGTTTGACAAGGTTGTCTTCGCGATGTCGTTGTTGACGATATCGGAATGATAAGTATTCGTCATCGCATTGATAAACGATGTCTTGAAATCCAAACCGAAGTTAGAGCGCAGGGTCAATCCCTTGACAGGCTTCAATTCTACGAAAGCATTACCGAAGATGCGCCAGTAGTCGAGGTGATTGTTGCGGTTCTGATACTGCTCACGACAAGGGTTCTGACGGTCGGCCATACTACCCACAGGACCTGCGAAGGTCTTGCCATCTTCTTCGTAAACCGGAACGATAGAAGGCATCTTCAAGGCATTCTCCATCGGATGGCAATCTACCTGAGAGGTATAAGTCAATGTCAAATTCTCACCTACGGTTACGATCTTGTTTAAATTCCAAGAGGTGTTCAAACGAGCTGAGATATTCTCGAAATTGGTATATTTCAAGACACCCTCATTGTTCTTGTATCCCAAGGAGAACATAGCGCTATGCTTGTCATTGGCATGAGATACAGAGAGGTCGTAGTTCTGAGAGAAACCTGTGCGAGAGATTTCATCGAGCCAGTCGGTATCGGAGAATCGCATGGTCTTCTTGGCATTGATGTAGCCGTCGTATCGACCATTGATAGTATAGTTCTGATACTGGTTGGTAGATGGATTCCAAACGGTGATTGGAGTTCCAGAGGCCGCATTCAAGTCGATGCCGTAGTTGGCTGCATAAGCCACAGGATCGAGTCCATCGTTCAGGGCTGCCTGAGCCATCGCAGTAGCATACTGGCTGGAGTTCATCAGCTTCATCTTCGACTGGTTGGAATAGAACTGTGCAGTCAGGTTGGCAGAGAAGTCAACAGCAACCTTGCTACCCTTCTTACCTTTCTTGGTGGTGATGATGATGACACCATTCGATGCACGGGAACCATAGATAGAAGCCGAAGCGGCATCCTTTAAAACCTGCATACTCTCGATATCATTCGTATTGAGGGTATTCAATGCCATATTGGTAGGCACACCATCTATGATATAAAGAGGATCCTGAGAAGAGTTGAAAGAACCGATACCACGGATACGCACGGTTCCAGAACCAATAGGAGAACCATCAGTAGTAACGGTCATACCAGGAACACGACCCTGCAAAGCACGCATCGGGTCTGTCTCTGAACTTGTCTTCAGGTTCTTGGTTGAAACCACAGCCACGGAACCGGTCAAGTCTGCCTTCTTCTGAGTGGTATAACCTGTTACAACTACTTCCTGCAAGTCGTTGGCATCTTCCTGAAGTGTTACCTCCATGTTGTCTGAAGCCTTTACTTCTTGCGTCTTATATCCAATATAAGATATAACAAGTGTGGAACCAGGAGCACATTCTACATGAAAGTTACCATCAAAGTCGGTAACAGTACCAGTCTTTGTGCCTTTCACCATAACAGACGCTCCAATGACTGTCTCACCGGCAGCATCCTTTACGATGCCATTTACATTTACCTGCTGTGCACTAGCTACGGTGCAAACAGCACAGAGCGCAGAGCTCATTAGTAATTTTGAAAGATTGTTCATACTATTATAACGTTTTAAGTTTCAAAAATTGTTATTGCTTGATTTCTGCCGCAAAATTAGAGAAAAGACTGTTATATAAATAGAAAAAATCGTTCCTGTAACAGTAATTATGTTACATGAAACGATTTTCGAATCTTTCGTCAAGATTTTAAAGTACTTATTTTAAAGGAGTTAGAAAACTATTCCTTATTAAATGCCTGTTCATTTCTAAAATCGGTAGGAAGAACACCAAACTGCTTCTTGAAGCATGATGAAAAATAGCCAGGAGCAGCAAAGCCTACTTCTGCCGAAACTTCAGAGATTGTCTTGTCTGTTTGCTGCAAGAGAGTATAGGCTCTCTGCAGGCGCATCTCTTTCAGGAGCTCGGCAGGCGTTTTTCCTGTCATAGCCTTCACCTTGCGATAGAGCTGCACCTTGCTCAACTGCATCTGGGCTCCCAAATCATCCATCTTCATATCAGCATTGCCCATATTCTCAAGTATCTTCTTCTTGAAACGGTCCATGAAGTAACGATCACTCTCATCCAGGTGATTCAGTTCAGCAGCCCAGCCCTCCTTGTTCTCGATGAAGCCACGAGCCACAACTTTCTGTTTCTGCAGCTTCTTTCTATATACCTTATACATATAGTAGATGACAAAGAACAGAATCAGAACTACAATAAAGGCGACCACAAGCATCCATTTCTGGATGCGGGATACCTCTGAATAAGAATCAAGACTGTCAGAAATCTGATCCAGATTCTTCATCTTGGCTTCCAGATCCTGATATTGTAGGGCGATGGCATCGCAGTTTTCAGGGGTAGCAAGGAATGATTTCATCACAGTATCCTTCCTATAGGGTTTACCCTGAAGGATATTCATCGCCAATTCCATAATCTTTTCGCCCTGGGTAGGATAGACATAAGAAGCAGCAAACTGCCCTCTCTTCACTCTATCCACTCCTTCCCATTCTCCAGGCAATCCATCAATGCCTACTATCAGCATCTGCTTATCAATGCCTCGTCTCTCTGCTTCCAGAAAGGCTCCTATGGCTCCCAGGTCGCTATGTCCAAACACGCCATCCGCATGTCCGCCCTTATCCAGATATTGCTTCATCAACTCCTGGGCTCGCTCCAACTTCCAGTTACTGTCCAGGGTAACCACCTTGATTCCCGGACAATTCTTCATCTCCTCGTGGAAACCACGATGGCGCTCAATGACAGGAGAAGCATCTTTCAAGCCCGTAATCTCAACAATGGTACCCTTTCCATCCAGTTTCCTGACAAGAAAGCGGGCTACTTCCCTACCCGCTTCTACATTATCGCCACCGATGGAAGCTGTATAATGGGGTGTCTTTACCTTTCTGTCGAAGAGAATAACCGGGATATGCGCACGATAAGCTCGCTCGATGGCAGGTGTTACATCATTCACGTTATCAGGGGCAACAACGATCAAATCTACCTTCCTGGCTATCATACTGTCTATCTGACGAGCCTGACGTTGCCCGTCATTCTCTGCAGTAGTAAACAGCAAATCCACATTCTTATATTGATACTGCGCCAGTCGCATCTCATTATTCACCTTCTCGCGCCAAACGCCGCTACAACATTGCGACACACCTATCACCACATTCTTCTGGGTGCAAGCACCAAGAAGAAGGAGCATACTAAAAGATAGTACTATTAAGATAATATTGATTCTTTTCATTGAATTTATACTTCTTCCATCCGTTTAAGTTCCCACCCCTCAAACTGCATGATGATGAGATGGAGTTTTGTACCTTGGCGCAAAGCTTCAACCCTTGGAGCCTCGGCATATCGATGAATCTGCTCTAGAGCCTCACGCCACTGTTTCTCTGCCTTGGTCATAGGCTTGCCATCTTCCGTGAACTCACCTTCAACTATCGCAGAGAAATCTTTCTTCGAAAGAACCTTCAACTCCAGAATGTAGCTATGCTGACTGGCATAATGGGTAAGGTCTGGCAAAAGGAAGAAATCACAATAGCCATGATTCAACTCCAACTCTGGAGCCGTGATATAATAATCATTCAGATTCAGATAAGCCATAAAGAATCCCTGCAGGTTTCGCTCAGCCTCAATGCCATCACGCACCGAAGAAACCTTGGCATAGGCATCCGCCATAAAGCGCAATCCTTCTTCCCACTTACCATCGTATGCCATATCATAATAGTAATCGGTGAGCTGGTTGACATCCACATAAGCCTTTGCCTGATACTCCTCTTCCAGATAACCATAATACTGCTTGCGGACATTATTGTTTGGAATGCCCAGAATGAGCTTGGATCCACGAGTTCCCTTGATGGTCAACATGCCATAATAGAACAGAAGACTTGGGAATATCTCTGCCTTTGGAATCTGATACGCAGAAAACGACTCATAAAGCTGGGTAACAATCTGCTCCTCTTCTGCTATCTTGCGGATAATGCCCTTACGCTCTCCATCCAGCTTGTCAAACAGCAAAAGTTTCTTCATCTTGCCGTAATCGGTACGGGTATTCGGGTCTATCATCTGACGAGGAGAACATCCGTTATCCATGTAATTACGAAGGTAATAAAGAACCATATCACAATTAAACATACGAGTTTTCTTCTTCAATGCTTCTTCTGCAAAGCAATAATTGTCATACCATGGCTTCATATCATTGACGATGGCATCAATATCACTATCGACAGGAATACTACCATGCTCCTTATAATAGGTAAACATCTCCACCACATCAGTGGTAGAGAAGCCCAGCATCTCATCAAACTCTGGCTTGATAGAAATGTTCCAACCTATATTGAATCCACTCGTCACATCATCCAGGGTTACAGGGCTCACACCCATCATGAAGATACGCTCAAAATTACCCTTGAACTTCTTGAAGACATCACGATAAAATCCGTCGGCATGGGTAATCGCATGATACACATTCTCACCACGTTCGTTGAGTATGACATTCGTGAAGTTGTCATACTCATCGATGATGAGATACAGATGATACTGGTGCGCCTTGGCAGCCTTGAATATCAGTTCCATCTTTTCCTCAAAATCTTCCTGCGCCAGGATTTCTTCCATCTCTGCCCGATAATATTCTGAGTATTGACGGACAAAAGCATCAAGGTTGATGCTGAGATAAGAATTAAACTTAGTCTCAAGCTTATCGATATTACCCGTAATCTGGGAGAAATCTAGGAACAGCACCTGATACTTTCCCTGCAAAGGAGTAGGATGCCGGCCTATCCACAGATTTCCAAAAAGACTCTGGAACTTATGGCTCTGCGTACAGTCATAGTAAGAATAGAGCATACTCAAGAATATGCTCTTACCAAAACGACGAGGGCGGATGAAGAAGAGATTGCGAGGCTGCTTCTCCAGCTCTGGGATAAACATCGTCTTATCCACATAATATAGATTCTGCTCTATTACCGTAGCAAAATCTGCCACCCCATAAGGTACTTGTTTAACTTGCTGTTCCATCATGATCTATCCTTAAAAACACTATCTGTGTGCAAAGATAGCATAAAAAAACGAAAAAGCCACAGTTTGCGTTTACAAACTGCGGCTTTTATTATATTTTATCCGAAACACACGTTCCTACCATACGACTTTCTTGTTGCCCATAATATAAAATTGCTTCCTTGCATCATATAAGTTGCGTTATTGTTATCATCCATCTCACTCTTGCCAATTCGCAAGGCGAGGTATGTGATGAGGAAGAGGCTATCTATTACACCTTCGGACCAGGGAAGGCGCAGAAAGTTACAGATGTCATCAAGAAAAAAAAGTCCTGAGACATCATAAGAAAATGCTTCATTACCAAAATAAACGTCTCCAAAAGTGCGTTTCTCAAATTTTATTTGTACTTTTGCAGTGTCATTCAGAACTTTGTTTTATTTTTACAGCACGATAATAAACAAAATGTCTGGATATGGCAAGCATCCCGGTGCACCAACAGAGTAGCTTAGGTACACCCTGATAAAGAAGATAAATGATAGTGCTGCGTTAATTAAATAAATCAGATTCAACATGTCGTTTCTAACTCGAACATATCCTTTTAAACAGAGTAAACACTTGCTAAAAGATAGTAGCATCTTTGGCTTCATCATTTGGGTAATTTTATATTTTCTGCAGCCATTTGGACTCTGCTTATATCAAGGTAACAAATGCTTTGTTGCTACATTATTCGGACTGGTAACTTTTGGATGCCACATAACATACGCTGCAACGATATTGAAGTATTTGCATCAAACTATCAAGCCCTGGCGTATCTGGCATGAAGGAGTAGCTATACTCGGACTGATTTTCATCATTGCCTTCGGTAATTTCCTCCTATTCTCATACTTGTTTCATTATACGATTACATTCAGTCTGTTTCTCTTGTTTCTAAATTGGACTATTATCATAGGCATATTTCTTACGACATTATCTATCGGAATGCAATACAACAGAACATTACGAGAGAGAATGGAAGAGTTGTTGCGCAATACAACAAAGGAACAGGAAGAAGTATCTATTACCATCCATGATACTAACGTAAGAGGAAACGATCTGTCGATTGCCATCAACGATCTACTTTATATGGAAGCACAGAAAAACAATGTATCCGTCTGTTTTCTAAAAGAAGGTAATGTTGTTGCTGTTGATATCCATACAACACTAACCCATGCTCTTGAAGAGTTGAAAGAGTTTGAGAACATTTTCCAATGTCACCGTTCTTTTGCTGTCAATGTGAATAATATCACTTCGGCACGAGGCAACTCAAATGGTTATCAACTGACTCTCGGAAATTGCACAAACATCATACCCGTTTCCCGAAGATTTGTGCCCAAGTTAAAGACTTATCTTACATAGTTATTTGTCCTTCAACTTAGTTATTCGGCATCTTAACTAGCTTTCTATCATAAGTTTTAGTTGTATATCCTAAGAATTTGGTAACTCCAGTTTCATGCAGTATCTTTGCGGCATGAAACATCGAATAATACATATCGTATTGCTGCTGACTTCAGTCTGCAACCTGGCTGCACAGACCATCATATCAGGCATGGTAAAAAGCGGTCAGGAACCGCTTGCTGGTGCCAATGTTTTCATCATGGGCACAATTGATGGATGCCTGACAGATTCTCTGGGCAGGTTTTCCTTTTCCACATCAAAAACCGGAGAAGCGTCTATCAAGATTACCATGATTGGTTTTGAAGAATATATGCAGACTACAGATGCCTGCAAGTTACATAATCTTTCTATCCAAATGAAAGAAAAAGCTACGGCAATCCAAGAAGTTGTAATATCTGCCAGCACTTACAGTTTCGGGAAAAGTGACAACTTCAAGACTATGGATGCCTTAGATGTTGTGATGGCAGGTAATTCATGCGGGGACATTGTTGCAGCCCTGCAAACTTTACCCGGTACTCAAAAAGTGGGAGAAAATGGAAAGCTCTATGTCCGTGGTGGAGAAAGCGAAGAATGCCAGACTTTCATTAACGGAATGCACGTCCTTGTTCCATATAGTACAAACACAGAAAATACTGCTGTACGTGGACGATTCTCTCCTTTTATATTTAAAGGTATCAACTTTTCTCTTGGTGGATATAGCGGAGAATATGGACAAGCACTTTCCTCCGTTCTCCCTATGGAAACATCAGATGCTGCAACAAGTGACAAATATGGAGTCAGCGCATCATTGGTTGACTGGAACATCGGTGGCACCAAGGCATATTCCCACAGCAGCTTATCCTTTAATGCCGCACTGACAAGTTTGGGAATCTACAATCAGTTATTTTAAGAAAGGCTTGATTTCAACAAGCCTTATCTAAAACTATCTGGCGAATCACAATACAAGAATGAGTTCCGAAATGCCGGAATATTGAAAACATACGTTGGCTATGATTTTACATCTGTAGGACAGCATATAGACAACCAAAACCTTTCGCTCAAAGAGAATAATATCTATGCCAACACAACCTATAAGGCACAGTGGGGTGCTGGCTACACGCTCTTTTGTGGTATGGCAAGCTCATCGGTATTCAACGATATAGAAGATGCGAAGATTGCTGGTGACCGATATTACAACTTCAGGAATGAGATACATCTGAAAACAGGAATACGCAAAATTTGCTCGGATGCACTAAAAATATCGGCAGGAATGGAGGACTATCAGCGAAACAGCCTCATGGAGTACGAAAACGATTGCTACAAGTTGGATTATAATATTCTTGCTGCTCATATTGATGCCCAATGGAGGATGATGCCCCATGTGTTCCTGAATATTTCGACAAGGACAGAATATATGGCTCATGCCAACTGGCTGTTTATGCCAAGGGCTACACTATGTTATATTCCTAACAAGAATTTTCAGCTTTCATTTGCTACCGGTCGGTATAGCCAGACTCCAGAAGATGACTATCTTGCAACAAATAAGAAATCTCTTGGACAAAGTACGGCAGATCATGCTATCCTATCCATACAATATAAGTCGCCTGATACACTCATACGAATAGAACCCTACTGGAAAAAATATCAGCGATTGCCTTTATGGGAAAAGGGTATTTACCAACCGAAAGGATATGGAAAGAGTAAAGGTATAGACATTTTTGTAGAAGAGCATTCGCTTTTCAAACATCTGACCACAGCATTTTCATATTCCTACAACGATTCCAAGCGATTCTATCACGAATACACAGAAGAGCGAATACCTGACTACGTCTCAAGGCATAATCTGAGATTGACAGCAAAATATTCATTCGGCAAAGCAATCATCGGGCTGACTGAATCGTATGCAAGCGGACGTCATTTTCTTATTGGCAAGACACCACATTATAATAGCGTAGATATAAACCTTACTTATCTGCTAAGTCCCAAGGTCATTATCTATTCTTCTCTGAACAACATCCTCGGCCGTACAAACATTTTCGGATATAATACTAACGGACGTTCGATAGTTCCATCTAGAGACAGTTTTTTATATATAGGCATATTTGTTTCACTTAAAAATAATAAAGCATATGACATTTCAAACTTTTAAACGATTCGTATTGATGTCAGTCTTCTTCATGACAACATCTGTAGTTATCTATGCCCAGCAATCCACAATGCAGGGGCTTATCGGACAGTCGCTTGCTAAACTTCAGCAACCGACATCAGAGAGCATACTTAATTGTATTGCAGAGATGAAGCGTATTGATGATATGTTTCCTGATAGCATCCAGCCCAAGTTTCAGATAGCTTTGCAAAGTCTCAATTATTCCGCGATGAATCCGCATGCTCCACAAACAGAAAATCTTCTAAAAGAGACAGAAGAAACTATTGCCAAGATGGAGAATATAAAGCATGCTGACCCGTCTGACATCTGTACCCTTCGCGGTTTTCTCTATATGGTACGCATCGTACAGAATCCTGGGCAAAACGGTCAACGCTATTATCTGGAAGTGATGCAGGATTACGAGAAAGCTCTAAAACTCAACCCTGATAATCAACTGGCCAAACAATTGCAGCAAAAGTTTTTTGAGGGAATGAAACAGCAAACCGGTAAATAAGAAACAGAGGTTGTTTTATCCACGGACAATCTCCCCTGAGCCCCAAAAAAGAGTCGCAACCTAAAATATTATCAGGTTGCGACTCATTACTATTTACATTTAAACCTACAATTCGACCATACAATATCTACGTGATTACAAACTAAGCTTATGAACCTTCAGATTCTTGAACTCTGCCTTGCCACCCTGGGTGTAGAGCTTCACATTCTCGTATGGAGCTACAGGGAACACGAGGTTGGTCATGGCGATGCGGGCAGGCTCCTTGCCTTCTGCTGCACGCTGCTTGTCCCAAGCCAACTCGATATCGTGAGGAACTGCCTGCTTGCCGAAATCGGTCAAACCGCTCTCTGTTCTATCCATAACCACCTTGCCCTGCTTCATATCGAAATAAATCATGGTGCGCTCACGCTTGTTGTTTGAAATCTCAATACCGGCAATGCCGTTGGCATCTGGAGTTACATCGGCCTCAATCTCGAATGCACCTTCCATATTGGCTGCAACACCCTTCAAATCCTTGGCATCGGCTACAGAAGCATCTGCCAGATTCTTGGTATCCTTTCTCAAAGCATATACTTCAGGAGCTACATTCTCAGAAACATAATACTTGCCGTTATTCTCGTAAAGCTTCAACTCACGAGGCAAACCGTTGGCACCACGATTCTGCTTGAACGGAGTAAGGTTGGCATACTGCCAGTTGCTCATCCAGGTGATACCTAGAACTCGGTCGCCTGTGTTTGAGAAGGTAACGGTAGCATAGTGATCCTTACCCCAATCAAGCCACTTTACTTCGTTGGCATCAGGACAAGTAAACTTCTTGCCATCGAAATCGCCTACGAAATACTCGGTAGCGCTGCCACCAAACCAGCAGCCAGGGTTGATATTCATCGTCATCACCCACTTCATCTTCTTCTTATCACCATTTACAGGCAACTGGAAGAAGTCTGGACACTCATACTGGTATGGCTGCTGACCCATTCCTTTGCCGAAAGCACTAACATAATTCCACTTCTTGAGATTCTTTGACTTGTACATCATGCAACATCTTTTGCAGTGCATGAACGATTCTTTTCCTCACACCTCCTTGGAGGCAACAAGACTATACTTCCCCCATCAGCCATTTCAACGCATTGATTCGCTTGATACCATCATAATCTGCCGTTGGGTCTTCATCGAGCGTCAAGATATACTTGGGATATTGGTCCTTGATTTGCTGAAGCGAAGCGAGTTCACGCTTCAAGGTCTTCTCATCCCTTACCGTTGCAGCTACCTGATAATAGGTTAAGTCATTCTCGTCGATAGCAACAAAATCAACCTCCAAGTTATCCATCTTGCCTATATACACTTTCTTCTGCCGACGCAAGAGTTCCAGAAAAACGATATTTTCCAAAATGCGCCCTGCATCAAAAGAGCGAGAGCCAAGCAACATACGTCGCAAACCAATATCTACCAGATAGTATTTTCCCAAAGTTTTGAGGAGTTGCTTACCCTTGATGTTATATCGCTTCACTTCATACAAGAAGAAAGACTCGCAAAGGGTTGACAGGTATTTCTCAACTGTCTTTTGGTCAATCTTTCGCCCATCAGCCGACATCAAGTCTGCAATACGCTTCGTCGAGAGAATATTGCCGATATTATCTGCCGTGAAACGTATCACGCTCTCCAACATCATCACATCGGAAAGTTTATTTCGACTCATGATATCCTTTACCACTATCGTATTGTAAACAGCATTCAAGTAATCGCTAATCTCATTCGCCGTATCCAACTCCAATGTATATGGGAAACTGCTCTTGCTCACATATTCTATATATGTCTGTGAAAGATGGTCCGTACCACCGATACCTTCCGCATACTCCTTGAAAGACAACGGAAGCATCGCAATCTCTACATACCTGCCAGACAAGAGTGTAGCTATCTCGCTAGAAAGCATGTAGGCATTCGAACCCGTCACATATAAATCAACTGTTGGCTTCAAATTAAGACTATTGATGATATCCGGAAAATCCGTGACATGCTGTATCTCATCAAAAAAGATGTAAGTCATCTTATCTTGCTGTATCAAAGGTTTGACATAAGAATACAGTTTTCTTGGGTCTCGCAATTCAAAATAGTCATAGTCCTCAAAATTGAGATAGATGATTTGCTCTTGCATTACTCCATGAGCTATCAGCCAGTCACGATAAATCTCCATAATGGTCGATTTACCACAACGGCGGATGCCTGTTATCACCTTGATAAGCTTTTTATCCTTGAAAGCTATCAGCTTTTGCAGATAGTTATGTCGTTCTATTCTCTTCATTTTCGTATTTTTACATGTCACGCTGCAAATATACATATTTTTTAGGAATCTACATACTAAAAGTACGATTATTTAAAAAGTTTTAGGAATCGATTCCTAAAACTTTTCTTTTAGAGACGTTTTTAGGAAGACAAACACTAAAACTTCTAATATAGCTTCACAGACCAACGAAGTAGTACTTCATCCTCCATCGAAGTACTACTTTGCTGGTTTATGAAGTATAACTTCATTTCCAAACCAAAAATCGCATATTTTTCGTGCATTTCCAAACCAAAACAAGAAAAAGGCAGCACTATACATTATCATATAGTGCTGCCTTGATTTCACTGCCATGCTGCAGGTTCAGAGTTGAGTTGTTGTTGGTCTTTGAGATGTAAGAGAACAACGATGTCAAACTCAACCATGAATTATTGTAGTAGATACCTGCACGACCGAGTGGCACAGAAATCTTACCTGTATTTGGCAATGTAGCTGGAGAGAAAGCCTCGAACTTAGGATGCTGCACGATGTAAGTGAAATCGCCAGTGAAGCCGAAATTGTCGGTCAACTTATAAGTTGCTGCAACTGAGAAATCGTAGTTCAACCAGTTGTAACTCAAATCTACCGGAGCAATCTTGGTTCTATCTGCTGCCGTAGCACCGAGATAGTAATCAGTGAAACGACCAACGTAATTCCCCTGCGCATTCTTCACTGCAGCGTTTTCACCCTTCAGCTTCTGCCACTCCAGACGGGCACCATAGTAGAGATTCTACTTATTGGTGACATCCCAATCGTGAGTGAAGTAGAGAGCCAGCTTGTTTTCGCTTCCCTTGTAATACTCAGAGGCGTTCTTGTTGAGATCGTAGAAGTAGCTGTTGCGCTAGTTGGCATCCCAAACGCGCAGGGCAAAACTGCCATCTGCAGGAACACTCTGATCATACATGGTTGTATTTGAGCAATAATCGCTATGGCTGTTGGCATATCTATACATGGCAGTAAACTCACCACGGTTGCCGTTATACTTTTTGGTAAGGAGCGCCTTGTAAATCTGAGTACGGTCCTGATAAGGAGTAGACTTAATCTTGAAGGTACCTGGGTCGAAATCCTGATACATATTAAAGCTGTAGTACCAGTCGCTTCCCAAATCGCCATTCATATTCAAAGAGAATTCCTGCAATCCGAAATGATTGCTCTTATAGTTCAGAGTACCATTGAATCCTTTCTGACCCTTCTGGGTGAAAGAGTTCACGGCATAACCGATATTACCGGTAGTGATAGCTGTCTCTGCAATCTTGAGCAATCCCTGATGGCTCAAACTTGCATCACCACGCCAGATGGTATTGACAGAATGAGGATTGGTAGCGTAAGTAACAGGCAAACCATTCTCCAAAACGTTGACATCGGCAGAAGGCAAGCCGATCTGAATCTCACGAGGACCATTCGCACTGGCTGCATTGAGCATCACATTACGATTACCTTCTTCCTTAGCACTTGAATTATCACCTGTGCAAAAGCTGCTGTAACATTTACCAATGAAAGTGCAAGCACCATGGCAGCGCTCTTTCCATTTAAAAAGTTGTTCATACTTTAAATATTTAATTTGTTAACGTTATTTTTTATTTCTGCTGCAAAATTATATAATAGTATCATCAAAGGCTTTAAAATTCATATCATTAAATAAAAAAACGTTCATTGTAACATAATTACTAGCTGATGAACGATTATTATCAAGAACAAGAAGAAAGATTTGCATAAAAAAGAAATAATTCGTAATTTTGCAGATACATAAAACAGGCTTTTAATAAAAAGAGTATAATATATCAAACAATGACTGAGCGAAAAATCATACATATCGACATGGATGCCTTCTTTGCGGCTGTAGAGCAAAGAGACAATCCGGAACTTCGGGGCAAACCGGTAGCGGTAGGCTTCGACGGACCTCGCGGTGTGGTTTCTACAGCCAGCTATGAAGCTCGAAAATGGGGCGTTCACTCGGCGCAATCCATCGCTCAAGCCAAGCAGCGCTGTCCAGATCTCATCATCGTGCCGTGCCGGCATTCTTATTATGCAGAAATATCTCATCAGATACATCAGATATTCCAGGAATACACCAATCTCATTGAACCCATCTCCATTGATGAAGCCTTTCTGGATGTCACTCACAACAAGAAAGGGATAGAACTGGCGGTTGACATCGCCAGGGAAATCAAGACTCGCATCAAGGAAACAACCGGGCTCACCGCCTCGGCAGGAATCAGCTACTGCAAATTTCTAGCCAAAGTGGCATCCGATTACCGGAAACCCGATGGAATCTGTACCATTCATCCCGATAAGGCACTCGATTTTATCGCCAAACTTCCGGTAGAGGATTTCTGGGGCGTTGGCAAGAAAACCCTTCAGAAGATGCACTTCATGGGCATCTATAACGGTGATGACTTGAGGAAAGTGTCCGAAGAACATCTTGTTGAAGTATTCGGGAAAGCCGGACACATCTTCTACAATTTTGCCAGAGGAATAGACGAACGCCCCGTCATCACCTATCGGGAACGCAAATCGGTAGGCTGCGAGCAGACCTTCCTGGAAGACATCTATACCAAATCGGCGGTAGTTATCGAACTATATCACGCAGTTCTTGAACTAGCAGGACGTATCGAGAAGAGTGGATTCGAAGGGAGAACCTTAACCTTAAAAATAAAGTTTGCCGATTTCACTCAGATTACCCGCAGCATTTCACAAGAAAAGATTCTGAAAAAGAAGGAAGACATCCTGCCCCTGGCGAAGCGTTTACTGCAACAGGTAGATTACTCTTCAATCCATCCCATCCGTCTTATCGGTCTATCCGTAAGCAATGCTACATCCGAAGAAGCAAGGATGGAGGATAAAGAAAACAGTACACAAAAGCCTGAATACAAAGAGCTTGAACTGGAGTTTAAGGATTGGGAGAGATAAAAAGAAAGCAGCTGACGGCATTTTTGCCCCAGCTGCTTTTCCTGATTTTACTCTATTTCCCAAAACTAACTTTTTACCTTAAAGAAAACTACTTACCGCTTGACACTCAATCTTATAACCTAAAAACATAAACCTATAAAATGCAACAACTAATGCACGAAACAATTATTTAACTTTTAAACTCTGGTGCAAAAGTACAAAGTTTTTTCGAAACCCTTGGACAATTATCGTTCAAACAGTGACAAAAATGATACAATTTCCCCTTTATGTTAAAAAATGAACGATTTTTATCCTTCTTATCGCATTTTTTACATCAATTCTACTATATTTTTAGAAAATAAGTATTGTTTCCTCATAAATAAATTTCCGACAGCTTAATTATTTCCAACGTCGCCCGGCAATATTCCGTATTCTTCTTTGAAACATTTCGTGAAGTAAGAAGGCGCAGAAAAACCGACATCGTAAGCAACCTCAGAAACACTCATACTGCGAGTTTCGAGCAAACGCTTAGCCTTAGCCAAACGAGCCTTACGGAGCAAGTCAACGACAGAAGAACCCGTCATCGCCTTCACCTTACGATAAAGCTGAACTCTACTCAAGCCTATCTGCTTACCGATATCCTCTACACTGAACTCACTATCCGAAAGATTCTGCTGAATGATAGCATGAAGTTGCTTGAGGAACTGCTTATCACGATCTTCAAGATGAGATTCTGCAATCTCCTGCTCTGCCTCTTGAGAACCTTGGAACAGTTTCTTCAGAAGCTTTCGCTGCTTCAACAGGTTTTCAATACGAGCAAGGAGTACCTTACTGTGGAATGGTTTTGTTATATAAGAATCGGCACCATGTTCATAACCCTCGGCACGATGTTCCTCCAGATTCTTGGCGGTAAGCATGATTACAGGAATATGAGAGGTTGCCGTTATCGTCTTCAATTTTTCTGTGAACTCCAAGCCATCCATCACAGGCATCATCACATCGCAAATCACCAAATCAGGAACTTCCTTTTTGGCTATCTCCAATCCTTCCTTACCATCTACTGCTTCCATAACGATATAATCATCCTGCAAGAGTGTATGCTCATACTGGCGAATATCATTGTTATCATCTATGACTAAGATAGTAGGTTTATTGGTTGTCTCGCTAACCAATTGCTGAACTTTTCCACTTTTACGTTCTCCATCGTCGATATATTGCAAAACGGACTCGTTTATCACATGATTATTACCTGACAGAGAGTTACTTACAGAGTTATCCACATTTACCACATCAGTGTGGATAACTTGTGAATCTCCCTCCTGCTGGCGCGGAATCACCACGACAAAATCGGAACCCTTGCCAAGCTCGCTCTCAACCCAAGCCTCACCATGATGCAGTTCCACAAAGGATTTGACCAATGCCAAACCGATACCAGTACCACTGGCTGCCCCTTTAGCCTGGAAGAATCGTTCGAAAATCATAGTTGCTTCATCTTGAGAAATCCCCTTACCAGTATCCCGAACATCAAGGCGCAGCTTTTCATTTTCGTCCTTTAAAGAAACGAAGATATCACCGCCTGCAGGGGTATATTTCAAGGCATTACTCAAGAGATTGAAAACTACACGGGCAATCTTCTCCTTATCTGCAATCACCTCGTGACTACCCGAAAAATCTGCCATATCCAAATGGAGCTTGATACGTTTGCGTTCGGCTGTGAGCTGGAAATCCCCCACCCATATCTCTAGAGCCTTCACGATATCAAAACGATAGAGCTCTAAATCCATTTTACCATTCTGTATCTTGCGGAAATCAAGAATACTGCTCACCAACTGCTGTAGGGCAACGGCATTTCGCTGTACCATCTTTAACAGTTCGCGACTTTTTCCCTTGATTCCACTATCCTCTAAAAGCATCTCTACAGGATCAGCTATCAAGGTTAATGGAGTTCGAAGCTCATGACTGATATTCGTAAAGAACACCAGACGGGAATGAGTCAGCTCCAAAACCTCCTCATTCAATCGCTTCAGCTCGCTGTTCTTATCTTCCAATTCCTCATTCACTCTCTTCAATTCCCCATTGGTCTTAGCCAATTCCTCGTTCAGCTTCACCTTGACTACATAACCCCGGAATATCATAGCAGCAGCAGCAATACATACCAGAAGGAATAGAGCCAAACCTATCAGCATGATTTTCTGAGAGTTATAATCAGCAAGGTATCGGTCCACCTGCTTATGCAACAGCTTCAGATTATGCGCCTGACGCTCAGCATCTCTAGCCTCCATCAGGGTGAGTTCGGCATTTGCCCGAGTAATGATAGAGGTGCTCAGATAGTTGTCCCTCTTATATGGCTGGTGTTTTAAGATCTTCATAGCCAAGGCTATAACTTCATCTCCCTTGGTTGGATAAAGATAAGATGCCTCAAAGATGCCATCACGTACCAACTCCAAACCACCACCTTCGGTAGCCATGCCGTCTACTCCGGTATACTTATAGTTACGCTTTACCCTCATCTGTCGGGCAGCCACATAAGCTCCCCAGGCAAGACAGTCATTATGGGCAAAGACATAATCAAAGTCCTGTGTCTGTTTCAATATGCGTTTCATCGCCTGGATTCCACCCTCTTCTTTCCAGTTTCCTTCCTCCGAGGCTACAACCTGTAACCCAGGATAAGGCTTGATAGCATCCATAAAACCACGATGACGCTCCAAAGCAGGCGAAGAACCCTCCAAACCGCTGATTTCAACGATGCGGCCCTTTCCCTGAAGCTGCTGGGCGATAAAAGTTCCCATCGATTTACCAATCGTATAGTTATCGCAGCCGATAAATGCCGTATACTTATCAGAATTGGTCTTCCTGTCATAGAGAATCACAGGAATACCTTTATCGTAAGCACGCTCTACCGACTTGGATATAGCACTCAGCTGATTAGGAGATACGATAAGCAGATCTACGCCCTCATCGATAAACTGGTTAACTTGCTTATTCTGCAACACATTATCATCGTTGGAAGAAGCAAGCTTCACGATAATGGAATCGTTGAGATATTCACCCATCTTCAGCTCGTCATTGAGTTTATCACGCCAAATGTCCTCAGAACATTGTGATACACCAATGACAAACTTCTTTGGCTGCTGATGACAACCGGTCAGCAACATCCCAAACACTATATATATATAAAGGTATAGATATCGTTTCATACTTACTTATCTATCTATTTTTGACATTTAAAAGATTGTTCACCTTGAAAAAATCTAAAAATAAGACTTTCCGGTGCAAATTTACATTTTTTTTTTGAAATTATTTACTTTTGGTTCGTTTTTTACAAATTCTGGTTCATTTTTTATAAATGAAATATACAAAAAACATCGTATCTTTGCAGCGGATAAAGGAAACTACTCCTTCTTCAGAAAAACAAGAATAGTAATAACAAGAATATTAACATCAAAACTGACAATATTATGGCTGAAGAGAAAAAATTTAGAGTAGAGTCTGACCTTTTAGGTGAACTCAAAGTTCCTGCTGGAGCACTTTATGGTATACAAACACAGCGCGGTATCAATAACTATCACATCTCACGCAAGACAATGTGCAGCTATCCTGACTTCATCATCGCTATCGCTTACGTGAAGTTGGCTGCTATCGAGACAAACCATACTCTCGGTGTTATCAATGATGAAATTTCAGGTGCAATCTCTCAGGCTTGCCGTGAAATCATCGAAGGCAAGTGGCACGAGAACTTCCCTATCGACATGGTACAGGGTGGTGCTGGTACATCTGTCAACATGAACGCCAACGAGGTAATCGCTAACCGTGCCCTCGAGATTATGGGTCACGAGAAGGCTGATTATCAGTTCTGCTCTCCTAACGACCATTGCAACTGCGGTCAGAGCACCAACGACGTTTACCCAACTTCTATCCGCCTGGCTTTGATTCGCATGAATACCCATCTGGTAGGTGCCTTGACTGGTTTGATCAGCGCATTCCGCTATAAGGCAGACGAATATGCAGACGTCATCAAGATGGGACGTACCCAGTTACAGGATGCTGTTCCTATGTCTTTCGGTCAGGAGTTCAATGCTTATGCCAACAACCTGGAGGAGGAAATCCTCAATTTGGAGCGTAACGTGAAACTCTTACACGAAATCAATATGGGTGGTACAGCCATCGGTACAGGTCTGAACGCTGTTCCTGGCTTCGCTAAGCTCTGCGCAGCTAACCTCAGCAAACTGACAGGCGAAAACTTCGAGACAGCAACCGACCTGGTAGAGGCTACACCTGATACAGGTGCTTACGTAAGCTACTCTTCTGCTTTGAAGCGCTTGGCTATCAAGTTGTCAAAGATTTGCAACGACCTCCGTCTGATGGCTTCCGGTCCTCGTTGCGGCTTGAATGAAATCAACCTTCCTCCTAAGGCACCAGGTTCTTCTATCATGCCAGGTAAGGTAAACCCAGTTATCCCTGAGGTAACTAACCAGGTTTGCTTCAAGGTAATCGGTAACGATGCTACCGTAAGCTTCGCAGCAGAGGCAGGACAGTTGGAGCTGAACGTAATGGAGCCAATCATCACAGAGAGCCTCTTCGAGAGCTTGACATGGTTGAAGAATGCTATCGAGACTTTGACATCTGAGTGTATCCTCGGCATCACAGTCAATAAGGAGCGTTGCTACGAAATGGTAAAGAACAGTATCGGTATCGTTACTGCCCTCAATCCTATCATCGGTTACAAGAAGAGTTCTAAGGTAGCTAAGGAAGCTCACGCAACCGGACGTTCGGTATACGATATCGTCATCGAGCAGGGCATTCTGAGCAAGGAAGAGCTTGACAAGGCGCTCGATCCTAAGGAGATGTTGCAGTCACACAAGTTTACGCTGAAATAAATTTTTCCATAACCAAGTCAGCTGATTAGTTGACAATACAAAAACCTGTAAGCGTATTCCTTTTTGGGAATAATGCTTACAGGCTATTTTTATGCTATCATTCTAACATTTACTCTTTATAATTGATTACGATACGCTAACGGGGTCATCCCGGCACGAATCTTAAAGAAATTCGTCATCGCACTCTGATCGCAGAAATTCAGATAGGTAGATATCTCTCCCAGCGACATATCCGTCTGGTGCAAGAGATTACATATCTCCTTGTAAAGTAAGGAAGAGATATGATCATTCACCGTAATACCAGAGATCTCCTTTATCATTCTTGAAAGATAAGGAGCAGAAACATTCAACTTATCAGCATAAAAGCGAATCTGACGTTCTGTTCTGAAATGTCGATACAAAAGATGCAGAAATATCTCATAAACATCTTTCTTATGCTTCAAATCACGGGTGATGGTAACATTCTCGTAAGGTAATTCTGATACCAAAAGCTTTAAAACATTTACCATCGACTGTATCATCTCCACCTTATTGATATGTTGCTGACGCACAATGTCGCCAATCATGTGGAAGATATCAAGTGCAGACTTCAGTTTGTCATCAGATAACTGATACACAACATCGGCCGCAATCTCCTCGTCCACAAAGATGATTTCGGCCTCAAAATCATCAGACATATCAGAAAAAGTAACGATATGCTTGGGTGATACGACCAGCAATTCGCTGGCCGAAAGCATTCTGTCGGATTTTTCCGTTTCAACCCCATGCTGAAGAATACCCATTCTGATACTTCCCCTATTCACCAACATCAGTTTAGTGAACAAGGTGCGCTCTAGAGCCATCTCTATAAAATCCTTTTCGCATAAATCGTCTATATGAATGTGTGAGGCATAAGCCCCATATATGCTTTCAAGATGGTGTCGAGCAGCAAACTCCTTTAAATTATATACTTGCTGCTTCATTAGACTCATATTTTTAGTTGGTCACAAATTTACTATTTTATTTTGAAAAGGACAATAGAAAAAGGGATAAAAAATGTGAAGAACTTGATATCCGAATGTTATCAACAATAGTTTTCTAACCAAATATCTGCTGAATATCAAAAAGTTAAGATAGTTATCCACACTTATCAACATCCTGTTGATAACTTTTATAAAGACATTTGTGGAAAAGTACAGAAAAGTTCAGAGCATAAAAAAGACACTAACTAAAAAGTTAGTGTCTCATGAAGTAGCGGGAGGGGGCCACGATCCCTCGACCTCCGGATTATGAATCCGACGCTCTAACCAGCTGAGCTATCCCGCCATCCTTACAAGTCATTTCTGATTTGCGGGTGCAAAGGTAATACATTTATTTGAATTGAACAAATTTTTTCGAAGAAATTTTCAAAAAAAATGTTTTTTCTTATTTCACATCGCATTCATCACCTTTTTTCACCTATTATTAATATAAAAAAACGAAAAATGAAGAGATTCTTATTTTTTTGTGTTACCTTTGCACTCTGAAATAGTATGCACTTCATTCCAATTCATGGATAAAGGCACAGAACAACAATTATAAAAATGCTTAGAATTAAAAAATTAGACATATTCATCGCCAAGCAATTTGGCCTGCTCTTCCTGGGAACCTTCTTCATCTGCCAGTTTGTGCTGATGATGCAGTTCTTGTGGAGATACATTGATGACTTGATCGGCAAAGGACTCACGATTGACGTCATGGCACAGTTCTTCTGGTACATGGGACTCATGCTGGTTCCACAGGCTTTGCCATTGGCAATCCTCCTCGCCTCGCTCATGACTTTCGGAAACCTGGGCGAAAGTTCAGAGCTTACAGCCATCAAGGCTGCCGGCATATCTTTGATGCAGGCGTTCCGGTCTCTCATCGTCATCACCTTCATCATCATGTTTGGCTCTTTCTATTTTCAGAACAACGTGGGGCCTGATTCCAACCAGAAACTTGCCCAACTGCTCATCTCCATGAAACAGAAGAGCCCGGAACTCGAAATTCCTGAAGGTATCTTCTATGATGGCATTCCTAACTGCAACCTCTATGTGCAGAAGAAAGACCTGAAGACAGGCAAACTCTACGGTATCATGATTTACCGTATGACCGACAGCTACGAAGATGCCGCCATCATCCTTGCCGACTCGGGTATGCTGCAAAGTACTGCAGAAAAAAAACACCTGGTGCTTAGTCTGTATAGCGGAGAATGGTTTGAGAATATGCAAAGCAGCGAATTGGGAAACAGTGCAGCTGTGCCTTATCGCCGAGAAACATTTGTATCCAAGAAAATCATTCTCGACTTTGACGGTGGCTTCAACTTGGCAGATGCTTCTTCTTTATCCAATAATGCAAAGGCAAAGAGTCTGTCCAAAATCAAACACGATGTAGACTCTATCAATCACACCTATGACTCCATCAGCAGAAGTTACCTGCAAGAATACAACGTCAGATACTACAATCTGGCACGACTTAACAACAAGGCTGATTCATTGAAGGCTATCAAGGAGGGTGACAAAGTCAACTTCGACACGATTTACAACAAACTGCCTAGCGACAGAAAGTTAATCGTAACCAACGATGCCTTGTCGACCGTACAGCAAGAGCTGTCGGATCTGGACTTCAAGTCGATGATGACCAGCGATGCCGACTATATTATCAGACAACACGATATCGAGGCAATCCGCAAGTTCACGCTCGCTCTCTCCTGCCTGATATTCTTCTTTATCGGTGCTCCATTAGGAGCCATCATCAGAAAGGGAGGATTGGGTATACCTGTCATCATCTCGGTATTGGTTTTTATTGCCTTCTTCATCCTTGACAACACTGGATTCAGAATGGCACGAGGCGGAATGTGGGCAGTATGGTTCGGCATGGGACTTGCTCCTGCCGTTCTATCACCACTGGCAATCTTCGTGACTTACAAAGCCACCAACGATTCTGCCGTATTCAAGATAGAAGCATACCGCGATTTCTTCATGCATCTATTCGGCCTGCGAATGAAACGACACATCTTTGGTAAAGAAGTAATCATCGAAGACCCGGATTACCGGAAGGACGCAGAAGCTTTGGCACAAATCTCAAATGACATTACTATATATAATAAGGTGCATAGACTGAGAAGACTGCCAAACTTCATCAACGTATTCTTCAAGTACCAGCCAGACCATGAGATAGAACGTATCAGTAACGAACTGGAGAAAATCATTGAAGACCTCAGCAACACGAAGGACAAATATCTTCTCCATTCCATCAACCAATACCCTATCCTGTCTACCAAGGCACATACCCGACCATTCGAAAAGAAATGGCTCAACATCACTGCAGCCATTCTCTTCCCAATCGGAACGGGACTGTATCTGAGAATGTGGCGTTTCAGAATGCGACTGTATCGCGACCTGAAGCTCATTCTTCAGACCAACGACAACATCATTAGAAGAATAAAAGAAATGTAACTATAAAAAAGTATCACAAACATGGGAGAATATAAGTTAAACAGCATCGAAGATGCAATCAAGGATTTCAAGGAAGGTAAATTTGTCATTGTTGTAGATGACGAAGATCGCGAAAACGAAGGCGACCTCATCATCGCTGCAGAAAAGATAGACGCAGAAAAGGTAAACTTCATGCTCAAAAATGCAAGAGGCGTACTTTGCGCACCTATCACCCTCAGTAGATGCGACGAACTCGACCTGCCTCATCAGGTATCAGACAACACTTCCATGCTCGGTACTCCATTCACCGTAACCGTAGACAAGCTGGAGGGATGTACAACAGGAGTTTCTGCTCACGACCGCGCAGAGACCATCAAGGCGCTCGCTGATCCGGCATCAACCCCACAGACATTCGGCCGTCCTGGTCACATCAACCCACTCTATGCACAAGACAACGGTGTGTTGAGAAGAAGCGGACATACAGAAGCAGCCATTGACCTCTGCAGAATGGCAGGTCTCTACCCAGCAGGTGCACTCATGGAAATCATGAACGAAGATGGAACCATGGCACGACTTCCACAGTTGATGGAGATGGCAAAAGAATGGCACCTCAAGGTGATTTCCATTAAAGATATGATAGAATACCGCCTCAAGAAGGAATCACTCATCGAAGTGGGTGAAGAGGTGGATATGCCAACAGAATACGGCCACTTCCGCCTCATTCCTTTCCGTCAAGCTAGCAATGGACTCGAACACATGGCCCTTATCAAAGGCGAATGGAAGGAAGATGAACCTATCCTGGTTCGCGTTCATTCATCATGCGCTACCGGCGACATTCTGGGAAGCAAGCGATGCGATTGCGGACAGCAGCTGCACAAAGCTATGCAAGCCATCGAAAAAGCAGGCAAGGGTGTTGTTATCTATATGCAGCAGGAAGGACGAGGCATAGGACTCATGAACAAGATTGCCGCATATAAATTACAGGAAGAAGGATACGACACCGTAGACGCCAATACCCACCTTGGCTTCAAGCCAGACGAGCGCGACTACGGCTGCGGCGCACAGATGCTCCGCCACCTCGGCGTACACAAGATGAGATTGCTTACCAACAATCCCGTGAAACGTGTAGGACTGGAAGCATACGGCTTGGAAATTGTAGAAAACGTAGCTATCGAAGTAACACCAAACGAGTACAACGAACGTTATCTCAAGACCAAGAGAGACCGCATGGGGCACACTCTGCACCTCGGATAATGAAAATTATGTTATTATTTCGGTACAATACGTAAAATAATGCTCAATTTTCTTCCGAAAAAGAAATAATTTGCTTAATTTTGCAAACGATAAACAAATAGTAAAAAAGAATTATGGCACAATTATCTGATCGTTTAAACAGATTGGCACCATCAGCAACGCTGGCGATGTCACAGAAGAGTAGTGAAATGAAAGCTCAAGGTATTGATGTTATCAACATGAGCGTAGGTGAACCAGACTTCAACACTCCTGACAACATTAAACAGGCAGCAAAGAAAGCTATTGACGAGAATTTCTCCCGTTACTCACCAGTCCCTGGTTATCCAGACTTGCGAAAAGCGATTGTTGCCAAATTGAAAAACGAGAACGGCTTAGAATATACAACCAATGAGGTAATTGTAGGTACCGGCGGCAAGCAGTGTGTCTGCAACGCTGTCCTTGCTCTCGTTAATCCAGGCGACGAGGTTATCATCCCTGCTCCTTATTGGGTAAGCTACCCACAGATGGTAAAATTGGCAGGTGGTACACCTGTTATCGTAAACGCAGGATTCGACCAGGACTTCAAGATGACAGCGGAACAATTGGAAAATGCCATCACAGACAAGACCAAGATGCTCATCCTCTGCTCTCCAAGCAATCCTACTGGTAGCGTATATTCCAAGGAAGAATTGGCTGCATTGGCAGAAGTTCTCAGAAAGCACCCTGAGGTTTTCGTGTTGGCAGATGAAATCTACGAACACATTAATTATATAGGCAAGCACCACAGCATTGCTCAGGAACCAGGCATGAAGGAACAGGTCATCATTGCCAACGGTGTATCTAAAGCATACGCCATGACAGGATGGAGAATCGGTTTCCTGGCTGGTCCTGAATGGATCATCAAGGGCTGCAACAAGCTCCAGGGTCAATACACCAGTGGCACATGTTCTGTTAGCCAGAAGGCTGCAGAGGCTGCCTATACACTCGACCAGAGTGCAGTAGAAGAAATGCGCCAGGCATTTGAGCGCCGTCGCAATCTGATTGTAAAATTGGCAAAGGAAGTACCAGGACTCGAAGTCAACATGCCACAGGGAGCGTTCTATCTCTTCCCTAAGTGCAACAGCTATTTCGGCAAGAGCAACGGTACTCACACCATCAATAATTCTACAGACTTCGCCATGTATCTCTTGGAAGAGGCACATGTTGCTACTGTAGGCGGTGATGCATTTGGAGACCCAGACTGTTTCCGCATGAGTTATGCTACTAGCGATGAGAACATCGTTGAAGCAATCCGACGCATCAAGGAAGCTTTGGCTAAGCTCAAGTAAGAAGTGCAAAAAAACGTCCAAATATTGGCAATTTTGTAAGAAAAAAGCGAGATATTGACAAAAAATGCGTCAATATCTCGTTAAAACTTCTTAATTAGGGTGATAGTTAACCAATAATTATTATCTTTGCCATTGGAATTTGAATAACCGACTGTGTTTCGTGACAACAACACATACAAGGTCTACAAAGCAACCAAGGAAACAAGAAAATATTAATAATTTATTAACTAATAATTTAAAAAAGTAAAATTATGGCAACTACAAAACAAGCAGCCCCAGCTAAGAAGTCTGAGGGCTTTCAGGGAGTAAGAGGCGCATTCTGGATCATCGTGGTTTGTGCTATCATCGCATTCACATTGTTCTTCACATGGTTCGGAAACGACATGCACTTCCAGGATCCAGGCATCCAGGATCACCCAGCAGACATTTGGGGTACAATTTACAAGGGTGGTGTTATCGTACCAGTTATCCACACTTTGTTGCTCACAGTGTTGGCTATGACAATCGAGCGTTGGTTGGCTCTTAAGACCGCTACAGGTACAGGTGCTCTTCCTAAGTTCGTTGCAAACATCAAGGCAGCTTTGAGCGCTAACGATTTCGCTAAGGCTGAGCAGCTCTGCAACAAGCAGCGCGGTACAGTAGCTAACGTTGTTTTGGCTTCTTTGAACGCTTACAAATCTATGGAGTCTGGTGCTAACGCATCTTTGAAGAAGGCTCAGAAGGTAGCTAAGATCCAGCAGGCTCACGAGGAGGCAACTCAGTTGGAGATGCCAACTTTGACAATGAACTTGCCTATCATCGCTACAATCGTAACTCTCGGTACATTGACAGGTCTTCTCGGTACTGTAACCGGTATGATCAAGTCATTCCAGGCCATGGGTGAAGGTGGTGGCGCTGACTCAGCAGCACTTTCTGTAGGTATTTCTGAGGCGTTGATCAACACCGCATTCGGTATTTTGACATCTTGGTGTGCTGTAGTATCTTACAACACATTTACAAACAAGGTTGATAAGTTGACATACGCACTCGACGAGGTAGGTTACTCAATTGCTCAGACATACGAAGCTAACCACGCAGAAGAGGCTTAATTTTTGCTAACCCTTTAAAATTTTATCGCTATGGGTAAAGTAAAAATTAAGAAGAGTGACGTCTGGATCGATATGACTCCTATGTCAGACGTTATGACCCTGTTGCTTACCTTCTTCATGCTCACTTCTACATTCGTAAAGAATGAGCCTGTAAAGGTTAACACACCAGGATCTGTGTCTGAGATTAAGGTGCCAGAGAACGGCGTCTTGACTATCTTGGTAAGTCCTGAAAAGGACAAGGCTGGTAAACCAACCGGCGAGGGCCAAGTATTTATGAGTATTGATAATACCGATCAGTTGGGAGCAACACTGAGCACAATGACAGGCAACTTCGGCGTATCATTGACTCCTAAGCAGATTGAAACTTTCAAGAGCGAGGGTATGTTCGGTGTTTCTATGAGTGACATGAGCACTTACTTGTCTATGAACGCTGCAAAGCGTCCACAGTATCTCCAGACTAAGGGTATTCCTCTCGACAGTATCAAGGGTGGTATGAGCGAATTCCAGCAGTGGGTAGACGCTGCTCGTAACGTAAACGAGGACATCAAGATAGCCCTCAAGGCAGATGCTTCTACACCTTATAAAACAGTGAAGAGAGTGATGAACGAACTCCAGGACATGGATGAGAGTCATTACTATATGATTACACAGTTAAAACAACAGGGGGACGAATAAATGGCAAAGAAAGAAAGCAAACAAAAGAAAATGAATGTCCGCGTAGACTTTACGCCTATGGTGGATATGCTCATGCTTCTTATCACGTTCTTCATGCTGTGTACATCATTGAGCAAACCTCAGACAATGGAGCTGACTATGCCAAGTAATGATGACCAGCAACCAGAGGACAAGAGGAACGAGGCGAAAGCTTCTGAGACTATTACCCTCTATGTAACAGCTGACAACAAGATTTACTACGGTGCTGGTATCCCTCAATACAATGATCCTACATGGATCAAGGAAACTACATGGGGCAGCCAGGGAATCCGTAAGGTCTTGAGAGAGCACGCTACAGAGAATGGTACAAGACCAGTAGAAAGAATTTCGCTCGCTGTTAAGGAGTTGAACATGGATCGTCAGAAGAATCCTAAGCAGTATCCTGATAGCATCTATCAGAAGAAACTTAGTGATTTGAAGGCAGGTATTTTGAAGGATGGCAAGATTCCTACTCTTACCATCGTCATCAAGCCTACCGACAACGCTTCTTACAAGAATATGGTTGACGCTCTCGACGAAATGCAGATTTCAAACATTGGTACTTACGTCATCGATAAGATTAACGCAGACGACGAGAAACTTCTCAAGTCTAGAAACGTTAAGATGTAAGATGAGTAACAAACAATTTTAAACAAGAAAGAAATGGCAAAAATAGATCTTTACGATCCTAAATGGGTCGATATGGTTTTCGCCGGAAAGAACAAGGAGTATGGTGCATACCAGCTCCGTAAGGGTACTTCTGGTCGAAACATCAAGGCTCTTCTGATCTTGGTCATTGCTGCAGCTCTCGTGGGTGGATTCTTGGCTTGGAAAGTCATCGAACAGAAAAAGGCCGAAGAACAGCAGGCATATATGGAAGCTATGGAGTTGGCTAATCTCCAGAAGCAGGCTAAGAAGGAAGAAAAGAAGAAGGAGCAAGTGAAGCCAAAGATTGAACCAAAGAAGGAGATACCTGTGGCTCGCGAAACTCAGAAGTTTACTGCACCTGTCATCAAGAAGGATGAACTCGTAAAAGAGGAAAACCAGGTTAAGCAGATGGATAAACTGGACGATAAGGTAGCTGTAGGTTCTGAAGACAAGGAAGGTGTGAAGGACCGTACAGTGGAAGCTGTAAGAAGTGAGATTGCAGTAGCAGCCCCACCTCCACCACCAGCTCCAAAACCTGAGGTTGCAACTAAGGTCTTCGATGTTGTAGAGGAGATGCCTTCATTCCCTGGTGGAAATGCAGCTTTGATGTCTTACCTCAATAGCAATACAAAGTATCCTGTTGTAGCACAGGAAAATGGCGTACAGGGTCGTGTAATCATATCATTCGTGGTAGAGCGTGATGGTTCTATCTCTGATGTTAAGGTTGCACGCTCAGTTGACCCTTCACTCGACCGCGAGGCACAGCGTGTTGTTAAGAGCATGCCTAGATGGACTCCTGGTAAGCAGAATGGTCAGACTGTACGTGTTAAGTATACTGTACCAGTTGTATTTAGATTGCAGTAATAGAATGAAAAGAATATCTTATATTTATATAGGATTAACAGTACTATCAATGGCTTTCTTCTCGTCTTGCGGCGAGAAGAAAGCCAAAGATGGTAGAACTGACACTCCTACTTCAGGCACAATACAATTTGTGGCTGACGAAAGTTTGAGTCCTATCATTGAGGAAGAAAGGAGTCAATTTGAGTTTGAATTTCCAAAAGCCAAACTCAAAGCAAAATATACTGATGAAGTCACAGGACTTCAGATGATTAAAGATTTCAAAACAGCCCTATTATTCACAACAAGAAATTTGAAAGATAGTGAAATAGCATACTTGAAATCAAAAAGTAATGTTATTCCTTCTGTATTCCCTATCGGTTACGATGGTTTGGCATTCATTGTAAACAAGAACAATACGGATACTTGTATTACGGTAAATGAAATCAAGAACATCTTAACGGGAAAGGTTACAAAATGGAGTGATATTAGACCAGGCTCTAAAAGAGGTGATATCGAAGTCATTTTCGACAACACCAGATCAGCTACTACAAACTACGTGGTAGATTCTGTATTACATGGAGCTAAAATGGGAGCCAAAATCATGGCGGCCAAAACCAGTAAACAGGTGATTGACTTTGTTGATCAAAATCCAGGGTCTATTGGTGTGATTGGTTCTAATTGGTTAAATGATCGTAGAGATTCAACCAATACCACATTCAAAAAGAATATTCATGTCATGAGAGTATCCGTGAAAGATGAGGCAAAGCCTTCAAATAGCTGGCAACCTTATCAGGCATACTTGTTGGATGGAAGATATCCGTTCGTCAGAACTATATATGCTATTGTAGTAGACCCTCATAAGGCTTTGCCTTGGAGTTTTGCCAACTACATTTCCAACCCTAAAGGACAGCTTATTGTGTTCAAGTCGGGTTTACTGCCATACAGAGGTGACATCACTATAAGAACTGTTAACGTAAAACGGTAACAAGACAAGATAAAGAAAGCGAAGAAAATATACGATAAAATTAAAATAAAACTTACTAACTGGAGTCAAAGCATGTTTTGATAAAGGAAAGTATTTAAAAATAGAATTATGAAAGCAGTTAAATATTTAGTAGCAGGTTTGCTCGTCATGGGTTTGGCAGCTCCTGCAATGGCTCAGGATGTGAACTATAAGGATGCACTTAAGCCAATTGAGACTACATTGAAAGCAGGCAACGTTGATGCTAAAGAATTTGCTAAGGAAGTTAAGGCCTATCAGAAGACCTTCAAAAAAGATCCTAAGGCTCTTGTTGCATTAGGTAATGCCCTTGTTATCAACAAGAAGTATACTGAAGGCAATGCAGTAGCAGATGCTGTTATCGCTAAATTCAAGAATTATGGTGATGCATATATCTTGAAAGGTGATATCTTCGCTATGCAGGACAACGGTGGTGAGGCTGCTAGCTGGTACAAGCAGTGTATGATTATGGATCCAAAGAATCCTCAGGGTTATATCAGCTATGCTCGTGTATACCAGAAGATTGACCCAAATGGTAGCGCAGAAGCTTTGCAGAAATTGAAGACAATCAATCCTGACTATCCTGTAGAGGCAGAGACTGGTCATACATTCTATGCTAATGGTAACTATGAGAAGGCTTATGAGAATTTCTCAAAAGCAAAACATAGCACCATGGAAGAGTATATCTTCTATGAATACTGCTTCACTGCTTACATTTTGAACAAGAAGGATGAGGCACTTCAGTTGTGCAAAGAAGGTATGCAGAAATATCCAAAGGATACAGCATTCCAGATTTTGGCAATGCGTGCAGCTGTAGATACACAGAACTTCGAGGATGCATTGAATTATGCAACAGCTATCATCAACAACGCTGATGTAAAGAAGAACTCTAGCATCTATTCATACTACGGTTTGGCCCTTGCTGGCAACAAGAAGTATGATCAGGCTTTGGAGCAGTACAACAAGGCATTGGAAATGAATAAGGAAGACGTTAAGCCTTACCAGTACATTTCTGAAACATACAAGGCTATGGGCAACGAAGATAAGGCTATCGAGTTCGCTCAGACTTATATGGAGAAGAACCCTAACGCTGCTCCTTCTGACTTCGTTAAGATGGCTGAGATTTACAATGCTAAAGCTCAGAAGGGTGGCGCAGATAAGGCTGTATGGGTAGACAAGGCTATCGGTGTTTACAACATCTTCGCTGAAAAGTATCCACAGATTAAGGCATACGCTGACTTGCAGGCTGCTAACATCGCATTCCAGAATGAGTTGGACGACAAGGCTCTTGAGAACTATGAAAAGGTAATCAAGGAACTCGAAAGCAAGCAGTATGATGAGGATGAAAAGGGCTACTTGATGCAGGCATACAAGAATGCTGGTTACATCTACTGGGGTTCTAAGAATGACTTAGACACTGCTAGACCATACTTCGAGAAGTTGATTAAGCTTGATCCTAACAACTCTCTTGCAAAGAAGGCTTTGGGTCTTGAAGAGGAAGCAGCTCAGTAATATGAAATTTCTCAAGAGAATTCTTTAACAGAAATCTTGATTAGAAAAAATATAAGGCGGTGAAGTACTTAGCTTCATCGCCTTTTTACGTACATTAAACAGCAACATATAATTGTATATACCTCTATAAGAACGAGAAACAGCCGTTTTTCTACACAAAGCAAGGATAAAGGGTGAATCAAAGTCCATATAAAAGAAAAGAGCGATTCCAGAGGAACCGCTCTCAATGTTTTATGTAACTAAAAGTATCTATCCTTAAAAATTAAGGAAGACTAATTGCCTCATTAGGGCAAACATCTGCGCAAGTACCACACTCTGTGCAGAGGTCTGGGTTGATAGAATACTTCTCGCCCTCAGAGATTGCACCTGATGGGCACTCATCGATACATGTACCGCAAGCGATACAATCGTCACCAATTACGTATGCCATAATTCTTAATGTTTTATAATGTTAATAATATGTATTCGCATCAATAGTTTAATACCTAATTTTAATGGTGCAAAGATAATAATATTTTCCGGAATACCTACAAATAGGTATAAGTTTTTTAAGAGAAAACTTCAATTTATACATAATCGAAATAGAGAACTAAGCAATAAGTAGACTACTTATCCGTTAATAATAATATGAAAAGATTGATAATGACCATATTAGCAGTCATGACTATAAGCATAGTAATCATGGCACAAGAAAGGACTGTAGAAAACCGTCCTTATACTGATTTGCGCCCATTCCATTTTGGCGTTATGGTTGGAACCCACTTCCAAGATTTAGAATTTACGAATACAGGACTAACTTCTTATATAGATGCAGATGGTAATGAGAAGGAATCCAATGTTACGGTAGATCAAGACAGATGGGATGCGGGATTTACGGTAGGAGTTTTGGGAGAATTCCGCCTAAACAGCCACTTCCAGTTTCGTATTGCTCCTGCCATGTACTTCGGTACGAGACATCTCACATTCCATAATCTGATGGAAAAAGATGGTATAGGAAATCCCATAGAAGAAAAGCAGGAAATGAAAACGGCATATATTTCTTCAGCTTTTAACCTCATTTTTGGCGCACAGAGATTTAACAATCATCGACCTTACATCATGGCAGGATTGAATCCGATGATCAATCTTAGCGGAAACAACGATGATTACATCAAACTGAAGAAGTCTGAAATGTTCCTCGAAATTGGTGCCGGATGCGATTTCTACCTACCATTCTTTAAGCTCAGACCAGAACTTAAGTTCATGTATGGATTAACAGACTCATACGACAAGAATTATATCAATAAAGTGAAAGACAAAAGCATGTTGCCTTATACGAAGGCGGCAAAAAGTGCTCATAGCAAGATGATTGCATTGACTTTCTATTTTGAATAGAACGTAAGAAAAATAAAACAAAAGATAAACAAGAAGAGCTTGACTCCTACCCAAACGAGTCAAGCTCTTTTTATATATTTTCAAGAACAGATTACTCTACAATCTCCCACGAGAAGACACACCCATTTTTCATTCCTGCATCAGCACCCTGAAAATCAGCAGAGTAAGGACTACCATCCACAGGATTCTTGCCCACATAGCGTTGCGTTTTCAGAGAAAGAAGCATGCAGCGGTTATAAAGCATATCCTGCCATAAAAACTCCTCTGCCTTGGAAGAGTCGGAAGTCAGACGAACATCACCAGACAAACCAGCACCAGCAATATAAACATATCGTCCGTCAGCCGTCTTCAAAGCAATCTTTCCCTTACCTCTATCCTCCACAATAAACTTCACCTGATTTCTCATGTCCTTTCGGTTACCGGAACTATGCATCAATCCATGTCCGGTAGCATCCATCAGACTGGCATCAGCGAGATTAAAGAATCTTATGGTCTTGCCTATAGGCAGATTGTCTGTTCTGTCAGCCATCGGCTCCTCTACCTTGAAATCATCGAAATCAGCCACACCGCCATTCACATCCTTCTTATTGAAAGCATAAAGTGCCACACGTACCCCCTGGAAGGTCTTCAACTGATAAGGCGAAAGCATCTGCTCGCCGATATTCTCCCAGGTCTTGCCATCCAGAGAATAGGAATATTGCAACTGGCTCTTGTCATAATCACCCCAAAGGCGCAACCAAACTACCTTGCTTTTAGCCAACGGTTTCAACACTTCCTTGTTGGTATTCTGGTCATAACATCTCAAGTTCAACCCCTTATCCGTCTTGACAACACCCAATGAAGCGTATGGCGTATTGATGGCACCCAAACCAGCCTCATCACCTACCTTCAAGCGGGATGCATCTAATTTAACAGAAGTATAAGAAACAGGTCCGATGGCACGCTGCGTCAATGTATTCTTTGCCCAAAGCAGTTGCTTGGCAGGCATGGAATGCAAACGGAGCCATCCCTTTCGCTCCTTATTCAGCGACCACATCTTGTCGTTCGGATTATGATTCCACTGCCAAACCGGCTTGAAAGTCTTGCCAGAGAAATCATCACATCTTTCGTATGGTGCCTGAGGTGCTTTTACCGCATCATTCGGTTTGAACCAGGTACGAGGCGAACGTCCCAGGTTCTTCTCCAATCCGAAATAAGGCCAGCCGTCAACCCAAGTGATAGGCGACAGGCATACGGTTCTGCCCACAGCATTGAAGTCTTGCATCGAAACGCCCCACCATTTCCCGTCAGGAGCCTGCACGATGCCACCCTGGTGAATCGTAGCACAGCCCAGGTTCAAGCCATTTGGTTGGTTGTTTTGGAATTTGAAGCCATCTTCCGGCAAAGGACGACCGATGCCCATGTTACCTACGCTCCATCCCGCAGCATAACCATACGATTCTCTCTCGCTGATTACGCAGGTTTCGTAAGGTCCCCAGATACTCTTGCTTCGGGCGCACTGCATACGACCCATCGGCGAATAATCAGCAGAGAGGATGTAGTACATACCATTGATTTTATAAACATGATGTCCCTCACCCATCGCATTGCCTTCCGGAATCACCACCTTGCTGCTGCCCTCTACCGGACCACTCAAATCGGGCTTCAACTCCGTAACGGTCACGTTGCCATACTTGTGCACGGCATAAATCTTGCCATCCTCATCGAAGAGCACAGAGAGGTCGTAGATATCACCATTAACTTTATGATGCGTCCAAGGTCCCTTGGCACTGTCCGAAATATACACCTGCAAACCATGTCCGTTGATGTTAGAGAAGATATAGAACTTGCCGTTATGATATCGGATGGCAGGCGCCCAGATACCCTGTCCGTAAGCCTCCTTGCCGTTTCTGAGATTGAAATCATCAGAATCATCGAATCGGTCGAAACAGTAGGAAGAAAATTCCCAATTCACAAGATCCTTGGAATGGAGAACCACCAGTCCCGGAACACTGTGCATCGTGGTACCCGCCAGATAGTAATCCTCCCCTACTCTGATAATATCAGGGTCAGAAAACTCATCATAAAACAAAGGGTTTGTAAAGGTACCATTACCATTATCAGCCGACCAAGACTTCCCTTTCAAAGTCTGTGTCAGAACATTCTTGGCTGCAGATTTTTTCTGCGCCGCAGCTCCCAAAGAACCGCTCAAAAAAGCGATGCAACAGGTTGCAAATAATAATTTCTTCATTCTCATTTATAGGTCTAAAAGATTATTATAAAAAATATTGCCACAAAAGTACGAATAATTATCCAACCAGAGGTGGACAAAATGATACTTTTATGGCAACAAATGTGATTCTAGGACATTATTTTATCAGATAAGCCTTTCCTGGTTCTGTTTCCAAGTCATATTCATATACGTCAGGAATAGGGACCTTCACTCCCTCTGCTATCCGATGCTGTTCCATTACAGGCTTCACTTCTGCAGATGCAAAAAGGATATTTGGACATTTTCCTTCTGCCTTCTTCAGTTTTTTAGCCTTCAGCGGTACGTATGAGCGAAGACGCAGGATGCCTCCAATGGTGGAGCGAATCTTCGCCTGCTTCAGTTTTCCATTCTTCCATTCCATGTCTACCACAAAACCGCCACGGGCACGAAGTCCTTTTACGCATCCCTCTTTCCAGGCATCAGGCAAGGCAGGCAAGAGATGCACGGCTCCATCATGACTCTGCAGGAGCATCTCTGCGATGCCGGCTGTTACTCCGAAGTTACCATCAATCTGGAATGGTGGATGGGCATCGAAGAGATTCGGATAGGTTCTGCCATCAGGATACTCCTTTGCCTGCGCATCAGATGGCAACAGGCGAAGCATATTGCTGATGATTCTGAAAGCATGATTGCCATCTAGCATACGTGCCCAGAAGTTCGTCTTCCAACCTAGACTCCAGCCCGTAGCCTGGTCGCCACGATGCTTCAGAGTGGTGGCTGCGGCATGGAACAGTTCCGGATGAGAAAAAGGAGAAATCTGATTGGATGGATACAATCCATAGAGATGCGAAATATGGCGATGCTCATTCTTCGGATCATCCGCATCCACAAGCCACTCCTGCAACTGTCCGTACTTTCCTATCTGCATTGGCGGAATCTGAGAAATCAGCTGCTGCATCGCCTTGCGTTCAGCCTCATCAACACCCAATATTTCAGAAGCCTTCACGGCACTGGTCAGGGCATCGAAGGCTATCTGGTTATCCATCGTGCAACCTGCCGTTACGGCAGTTCTCTTACCCATAGGTCCCTGTTCCGGACTCACCGACGGCACAGTTACCTTCCATTCGGTGCCCGGCAACTTCTGCATATAGTCGAGATAGAACTCAGCGGCACCTTTTATTACCGGATACCACTGCTTGAGGAAAGCCTTGTCGCCCGTATAGAGATAATGCTGCCAGAGATGGGTGGTGAGCCAGGCTCCACCATTCGGGAACATGCCCCACTGCGCACCATCCACCGGACCCGCTATGCGCCAGATATCGGTGTTATGATGTGCCATCCAGCCACGGCAACCATACATTTCCCTAGCCGTCTGTGCTCCCGTTACACTCAAATCCTTAATCAGCGAATACAGAGGCTCCGTGGTGTTACTGAGATTCGTTACCTCGGCAGGCCAGTAGTTCATCTCCGTATTGATGTTGATGGTATATTTGCTGTCCCAAGGCGCATTTTTGCTGTTGTTCCAAACACCCTGCAGGTTTGCCGCCTGTCCACCAGGCTGTGAAGAAGAAATGAGCAGATAGCGACCAAAGTTATACATCAGTGCCACCATCGCCATATCCTTGCTGCCTGCAAATTTCTCCAGGCGCTGATTGGTAGGCAACGAAGCATTGGCATCGGTTGGCAGAATCAGGGAAGAAGTAGCGAACTGCTTCTGGTAAGCCTCCACATGGCGTTTCTCCAACTGTGCATAGCTCATCAGTTTCACCTTATTTATATAGTCAGCATTGCGCTGGGCTGCATTGCCCGACACATCGTGATAGTTCACAAAATTAGTGGCAGCACTCACGATGATGGTTGCCTCGGTGCCATCCGCCCTTACATCTGCCACACATTCGGCAGCGAGAGCTGCCTTGATGCCTTCCTGATCTTGTCCCTTCACCTTCAGCATAACCCCTGAAGACGTTTTCTGAGTCTGATGTTCAAAAGGCGAATCCAGGGTAACATCGATATTCAAAGCCCCCTTTCTGCTCGCCTTGATGTGGCAAACGATGACGCCATCAGCCAGCGAAGCAAAGGTGGTGCGGGTATATCTTACGCCATCCATCACGAAAGAAGTCGTGGCAATCGCCTTCTTCAAATCCAGGTTGCGCACAAACTGCTCAGCCTTTCCCTGATTCTTCATGCTGATATGCAGATTTGCCATCGGCAGGAAGCGCATGCCATGAGGACCTGGGATGAAGGTCTGGTTGATGAGAGCCGCTGCCTCCTCTTCCCTGCCATTGAAGATGAGTTCCCTCACCTTTGGCAGATTCTCCAGGGATTTCCTGCTATTGTTGTTATGGGGACCGCCACTCCAGAAAGTCTCCTCATTCAACTGGATATTCTCATCCGTGGTTCCGCCATACACCATACCTCCCAGATGTGAGTTTCCGATAGGCAGAGCCTCCAGCCACTGCTGGGCTGGGGCGTTATACCAAAGTCGAGTACTATTATCTGTGCAACTTGTCTTAGCCATCATCTCTATCGGAAACAATAGTCCCAAGACCCAAGCCCCCAAAATCATCTTATTTCTGTTCATAAAATCAGCATTGATTAGTTATTAAAAACGGCACAAAGATAAGGAAACTTTTTGATTTTCCTTCACTTTGTGCCGTTAAAATTTAAAAAAGCTCAAACTTTAAACCTATTTTCTTTTAGAATACTCAAAAGAATCAACATCTATATATCCGCCAGCAGCCTTTGTGGCATAGTTATAGATGGCAATACGGGTGCCCATGAAGAAGCGGCGATAATCATACTGCATCTTGAAATCCTTGATGGCAGGAATCCAGGTCTTGCCGTCTATACTATATAATAAGGTGGCGAGATCCTGATGAAGACGGAAATCGCAGCTCATCTTCAGATAGATGATGCTTGATTTCGTTGCCTTATCCTGCTTCAGATTCAAAGGCTGGCGATACACCTCCTCACGTTTCACATCAGTCACTGCCTTTTCCTTTTCAGTCAAAGCTACACTATCCTTGGTACCTACCACAAAGAGTTTCTTGCCTTCCCTTACGATAGAAAGCAGGGCTGCATCACCCTGGAAGGCTGACAGACCAGCCACATCGCCATCCTTCATCTTGCTTACATCCATCTTGATGATTCCCTCGCAAGCAGGTCCCTCGGTACGGGTACTGATGGTATTAGGAGCCAGGAAGATGTTAGGAACGATACGGGATGTCTTCAGGCGGAGCCAGCCCTTGCGCTCTGTGAGCGACCAGGCATTATCCACAGGATTGTGGTTCCACTGCCACTGCAGTTCCAGTTTATCCTTCGAGAAATCGTCGCTATACACGAGTCCCTTGCCATCGTAGCCCAGCACAGGCTTCTGCATCTCGGCAGGAATATTGCCCTTCTCATCGGTCAGTATAGGCCATCCGTCCTTCCAGGTACATGGCTCCAGCGTGAGCACTCTGCCCACACCACCACGGTCTTGGAATACGATGCCATACCAGTTGCCATCCTTATCATCTACAATTGTACCTTGTCCCACGCCGTTGAATCCGGCAAACTCCGTTTCCAGAATCACCTTCTTTTCGTAAGGACCCGTTATCTTATCAGCACGATAACAAACCTCACGACGAGGATGTCCCTGTGGCCACGAAATCATCAGGAGATAATACTTGCCGTTGTGCTTGATCATGCGGGAGCCTTCGAGCAAACCCGTTTCATCAGCATCACGCTCAAAGAGTTTACGATGGCTGCCAGGCACTACATTAGTTAAGTCTGCATTCAGCTGCACCATCTCTCCTGTACCATAAACCACATACGCCTTGTCATCATCATCAAAGAAGAGAGCGGCATCATGGAAATGCTGCAAACGGCTGTGGATAGTCCATTTGCCCTCGATATCATCGGCTGTACAGATATAAGTCTCTCCACCAGGATTATCATTCGGAGCAAAGAGCGCATAGAACTTGCCACGATGATACTGCAGCGAAGTGGCCCACTGACCACGACCATACACCGTACCCTCCTTCATGTCATACTTAGGCGAATCGGTAAGTTTAGGGAAGATATAGTTCACGGTTTCCCAGTTCACCAGATCCTTCGATTTCATGATAGGCGCACCCGGCATCAGATGCATGGTGGTGCTTACCATATAGAAACTGTCACCCACACGGATTACATCCACATCAGGCACATCAGCCCAAACCACAGGATTGGCGAAATTCTTCTCAAACTTCCACCAGTCGAAATTGAAGAGTTTGCTTCCCTTCAATCCCTTGAACACGAAGTATATATCATGCTTTCCTGTCACTTTCTTTAGCATTTGTGCCGAGAAAGTCTTCCACTTTTCCCAGCCACCCGTCTTGGTAACATCAAGTTTTGCCACCAGTTCGCCATCTTCCTTATCAAGATGAACCTCCAGCGAACCTCCAAGCGAAGAGCACGCTGCTGAGATGGCAAATACATCTGGACCTTCATCACCAAAATCCACCTCACGTACCTTGATATAATCACCTGTATGAATTTCAGAGATATAAACACCCGTATCGTCGGTCTGCTCCGACTTCACTCCCTTAGAGAAAGCGATGGTTTCTGCTTCCTGGCGCTTGTAAGGATTGAGGATTGCGATAGGAGACACTCCTTCCTGGGTATGATGGATGATAGGGAAAGTGCCGTCGGCATTATATTTGAATTCTTCCACAGCCACGCTGCGTCCGAATCCGCCTCCCAGTTTACCCGTATGATAGAAGAAATAAGACTTGCCCTTGAAGTCGGTCACACCGCAATGGTTAGTAAACGAACCCGTATCTTCCAATGGCATGATTTCGCCCATATACTTCCATGGTCCGAAAGGCTTCTTGCTCATGGAATAAGCAATATGCTCAGGCACTCCACCTGCAGCATAAAGCATATAATAGTTCTTGCTACGCTTCATGAACCAAGGTCCCTCTGTGTAGCAATCCTTATATTTTCGGGTAGAATCACGCTTCTCCACGTCAGGCGAACCGAATCCCTCCTCAGTCATCACGATTCTGCCCACTTCACGCTTTTCATCAACAGCTGACTTAGCATCTATACCACCCTTGAAGCTGATCATATCTTCATTCAGTTTGGCATAGTAAAGATGCGGATTACCCCAATAGAGATAAGCCTGACCATCCTCATCCATCCAAACCGTTGGGTCGATATTGTCCCAACTTCCATTATCGAAAAGCGGTTTGCCCAGCGCATCCTTGAACGGACCGGTAGGAGAATCTGCCACAGCTACGCCGATAGCCATTCCGCCCGTCAGTTTAGAGTGCGCACAGATATACCAGTAATACTTACCATTACGTTCGATGGTCTGTGCTGCCCAGGCACGGTCGTCTGCCCAGGAAAAAGAACTGAGGTCGAGCGGAGAACCATGGTCTGTCCAGTTCACCATATCCTTGGTGGAATACACACGCCATTCGTTCATCCAGAAGAAGTCAGCCTTATCTTCATCATGACCGGTATATACATAGAGGCGGTCTCCGACAACCAGAGGTGCTGGGTCGGAAGTTAACTGTGTTTGCACGATTGGGTTCTGTGCATAGGTAGCCCCCTGCATGGCAAGCAGCCATGCGCTCATCAGTAACGGCTTTTTGCTAGTCCAAATTTTCTTTGTATTCATCATTATGATTGTTTATTCGTTTAACGCTGCAAAATTACGAAAAAACAATCATAATGACTTTATCGAATGTTTCAAAAACTTTATTAAGTTTATCTTACTCCCCAAACTTCCACCAATCCAGGAAGAAGAGGTTCTGCTTCTGGATGTCGCCTCCCTTAAAGACGAAGTAGAGATCATGAACACCCTTTACCTTCTTCACCTGAGTAGAGAAGGTTTTGTATTCATCCTTGGTGTTCTTGATATCCACCTTGCCGATGCACTGGCCGTTAACCCCATCAAGACGGATTTCGATGCAGCCGCCAAACATGTGGCAAGAGGCAGAAACCTCAAACTTACTTGCACCCTTCTTGAAGTCAACACCCTTCACGAGGATATACTCATCCTCATCAACATTCGTAACCACCTGGTTCCATCTGTCCTTCTGCGCCCATTCGTTCTTAGGCTGCGTCTTCAATCCATAGCCCCAAGCCATCGTCTCAGCCTCAACCTGGCGATAAGGGTTGAACCATTCTATCTGCTCCAACTTGCAGTCCTGGAAGTATGGCAACTCCTGGATGGTTCCGTCAGGATTGTAAGTCATTTCGGCCGCAGAAACAGAACGCTGCTCGGCATGACGCCCCGTCTTCAAACGGAAGATGTCATAATTCAAGCCGAAGCAATAGCTCTTGCCCTTATAGTCGATGATGCCCGGATGATTGCCACGAGTACGAGGCGTATGGTTCATGATATGTCCCTTATATTCCCACGGTCCGAGCGGATTCTTGCTCATCGCATAACCGATGCCCTCAGGACAGCAGGTAGAAGCATAAGCCAGATAATAATTGCCATTGCGTTTCCAGAACCAAGGACCTTCCTGATAATCCTGAATCTTCGAAAAGTGCATGATGGAATCAGAATAAGAAATCATGTCCTCGTTCAGTTTCACTGCCTTCAACTCCGGGTTGCCCCAATACATGTAAGCCTGATTATCATCATCTATCCATACGGTAGGGTCGATGTCGAACCAGTCGCCCTCCCATGCCAAAGGCTTTCCGATAGGATCCTTAAACGGTCCGTATGGACTATCTGCTACCAGCACTCCGATGCCATGACCGTGGATAGGACAATACATATACCATTTGCCATTGCGCTCGATGACCTGCTCTGCCCAGGCACCATTCTCGCCCCTGAACCACTTGAAGTCTTTCAATGAGGCTACGGCACCACGGTCTTGCCAGTTTACCATATCCGTTGAGGTATAGAGCAGCCAGTCTTTCATCAGGAACCCCTCAGCCCCATCCTCATCGTGGGTGGTATAGAGATATACCGTATCGTTGTGCACATAAGGTGCAGGATCGGCCGTGTACTTGGTCTGGATGATTGGCAAGTTGATGTTCTGTGCTGTTGCTGCAGTTCCCATGCCAGCCAAAAGCAGGAATAAAATCATTCTGTATCTGGTCATTTTATGATTTAAATTAATTATAGTATATTAAATTGTTATTTGTTGCTGCAAAGGTAAGCAAAAAAGCAGAATTCTACTTTTTCACATGTTTCAAATAGTTTAAATGATGTAACACTTACATCTGTACCTTTACAGCCTTACTGCTTTTCCGTCATATTCCACACTCTTGCTTGCCAGCATAGGCTGATAGCCTGCACTGCTATCAGCATCCAACAAGAAAAAAATGAGGATGTGTCATGGACTTATGACACACCCTCATTTTTTAGCAGGAATATTTTACCCAATCCAATACGATAGTCTTATCTTCATCAATCATAAAGTTCATACCAATCTTTTCCACGGTTTTGCCTTTTAGGGCAAAAGCATCAGCATAATGCTTATTGTTAATTTGGTCAAGAGCCTCTTGTGCCGACTTATTAAATTTCAGATCTATCACATAGATGGTATCCTTTGTTTCCATCGTAATGTCTGTTCTTATACCGAGACTTAAAATCTCTTTTATGAAATATAGGAGTAGAAAAAGAATACTGAAAAAAGAAAGTCGCTGATTGTTAGCCCAATACATGATTTTTAACAGTTTTTTCTTTTTCAGACCTTTTTTTTATGCCATTACTTTATATAATATTTACTATCAAATCGAGTGCCCTCTTTTTCTATCTCCTTCCCAACCATAGAATAGAGCATCTTTCGAATCTCTTTCATATCTATATCAGGAATGCGCTCTGCTATATCAGATATTTTACTCAAAGGATGCACACGGAGATCTTCCATAATTAGTGCCTTAAGAACATGTGGTTCTATAGTCTTCAAACTAGTAACAATGTTAGATTTTGCATTTTTCAGCAAAGTTGTATTGATTTGGAAAAATGATCCTTTCTTGACGCCACCTTTCGTTATCAGATTGCTTTTGTCTAAGTTATCGATATAGCTTCTCAATCGTTCTTCTGCAGATAGCTGGAGGATTTTAGATAAATCAGTTGCGGCAATGCGTTTCTCTCTGGCTATGATGCCGAAAGCTATCTTGTTCTTTTGAGAAAGCTGATAATTATGGTCAACATAATCCATCAGGCGAACAACTTCTTTATCCGTACTGTTCGCCAATTTCCATATCATCGAGCTGCTTGATATGCTGCTTCACTCTATCAGATTGGCGTATATCATTAGCGAATTTTGAGAGATTCGCCTTATTCTCATCTTCCAACTCAAACTGTGTTGGTACAAGTTCCCATTGGAAAGCTCCTTTCTCTTCTCCAACACGTTGGATATCCTCACTACGAACCGGCTCACATTTGTCAGTGACACGGATATACATCTTGCCATCAGAAGTGGTGGCATATGAATGGAGTGAAGGGAATACTGTGATGGCAAAGTACTGGCTGCCAGTTTCGTCTGCACATACGTCGCCTACTGCAAGACCAACATTGAAACAAAGTCCACGCAATCTTGTAACGGCACTATTTGCCTCTTCTTGCGATATAACTTGATTGGGAGCAGGCTTCTTGGTCTTGTCTTCTACGCCAATCATAATTTGTCCACCTTGTGCATTGGCTAAAGCCACACAAGTAGTGGAGAGCTCCTTGAATCCTTTCTCTCCTGTTCGAATCTTTTGCAGACTCTTGTATTCTATCTTTTGTTGCTCTGTATTCATGTTTACTTGTTAATCTTTAAACAGATACAAAGATAATATTTTTCTTTGAGAATAGGGAATATATTCAGGAGGAAAATGTATTTTCTTTGTGATTTTTTTAGTTTAGGGCGAAAACCTCTATGTATGGGGCTAAACTAAATGAAAGTATGTGAAATGAAGCCTTACTTTTGGCAATCACTATAGATAGGCATCGACCACATACGTGAAAAAAGTTTTTTAGCGAAAAAAGTTATACGTGTGCGAAAAGAAGGATTAATTGCACTGAGCAGAGTGCAATTTCGTATTTAATTTGTATATTTGCACCCATTAAGAACAATATGGATGCTCTATTGATAGATAATCCTTTATAATAGAAAAGATGACCCCGCGTTTTGCGAGGTCATCTTTTTTTATTTACTCAGTTCCTTGATGATTTTCTCCAGATTGTCAAGCTGGCGGGCATCCACTTTCACATCTACCAGATTTCCTTCCTTATCGAAAAGGCGATAGGATGGGAAGGAGCGAATGTTGAGATAGTTCTCGATGGCACTCTGCTGAGCCGCTGGCAAATTGTAGTGGGCGATATTGTCGCCAACCAGATCATTCAGTTTGATGATATTTTTCCATGACTCTTCAGGACTGTTGCTTGCCATGTAAAGATATACCACATCGTATGGCGCCAGGCGTTCGAACTCTTCCTTCGAATGGGCTAGAGCCATCTTGCAAGGGGCACACCAGGTTCCCCAGACATCCAGCAATACAAGCTTTCCCTTATAAGGCTCCAATATATGGCGAAGAAGCTTCTCCCCATCGCTCATACCCTGAGGAGCTGTCTTGATACTGGCAGTAATGTCCCTGTTCTGCAAAGACAGATACTTACGGTGTTCTGCCAATACTTTCTCCCTGAGAACTTCAGAACTGATACAATGTTCTGCCAGGTCAAGACCATAACTATTGAGTGGCATGGCTAGTCTTTCCAACATCTGAAGAAGGGCTTTAGAGATGATGACATCTTTCTGCTGCTGGTTGCATCCCATGCTATCAGCTATATGCTGGGCATAATAAACATCGAGGAGAGGAGACTCATCCTTAAGCATCTTGGCTATGTCTTCTCTTCCAATGATAGCCGTAGCACGCTTGGCAAGGGCTGAGTTGGAAAAAGCATTTTCTATTTTCTCCTGCTCCTTGGCATCTGTCGTCTGATATTGCTTGATAGTTATGGCATCCAGATTCTTAGCCCATTGTTCCACCGTAGCAATTTCTGAATCGGTTATCGCAATATCCCCCAGAGCCTTGTGCTTTCTCAACAGTTCCGGATAAGAATTGGTGGATAAGAATCCATAGGTCCTTCCCATGGGGGTACTGTACTTTAACCTTCTTTCCTGGCCGATGAGATCATTAGTCAGCATATTATAGTCACGAAACTGAGTATAAGGCTGCGGAATCTCCTTCCATATTTTTTTCACTTGGCTCACATATTCCTGAGGGAAAACATTGTCTTTTACTCTATATGCTCCTTGTAAGATATCCGTAGCATAAATGCAGAGAAGGTATTGAGCCGCATACTCCTGATAACATCTGGAAATAGATGCCGATTTTTCTATCTGTTTCCGTAAGTTCCCTTCAGCCTCCTTATATCTGGATTCAAGAATCTGCATCATCTCCTGGGCTGGAACCTTATTCTCATTACCTGCATAGTCTGCGTTAATCATTGGGATAGGATGCGCCAGCAGTTCGTTTTGCAAGCGGCAGTTCTTACCCATGAAGATGGAATGTCCAGACTTGAAGTCATAGAGCAGATAATAGGTCTCACCTGGCTCCAACACCGTGTTGATATAAGTATGTTTCCAGTCCATGAAAACCTCGGTAGAGTTGATGAGAGGTACTTTGATCTCAAATCTGCCAAGTGAATCGAGCTTGCTACAATTGCTCATTTCCTTGAATGTGGAAAAGAGATCATAATACTGCACACTATACTCCTGCCCTCTATCCCAAAATTCCTTAGGCATATTTCTGAGCCATCCCACAACAATAGCCGTATCGGGCTTGTTATGAGTATCCTTCAGACTTGTGGTTTCATCTTTCTGCGGATAATCCGGAAGGGTGGAAGTGGTAATGAGCGAATATTCGGCTTTCTTGCCGTTGATGCTCATCGTGCGCTTACCATGTTGAGGTTTGTCGATGTTGACAGCCAGGTCGCTCTTGCCATCGGTAAGGATGAAAGAGTACTTGTCGCCCTTCTGATTCTTCTGCTTGTATTGCCAGTAACGGCAGTCGTAAATGGCGAAATCATCGTAGAATCCTATCTCCCAATCGCCGGTCGCATCGTTTCGCCAAAGCGAGGAGAAGAGCTGTTTGATGCGGGTATCGATATTCTCGATGCCAAATATCTTGAAGTTCTGTTTGCCGTCACCTTCCAGGAAGTCAAACTTTCGGGTCTTCTTGGGGAGCGGTGCGAAGTGGAAGACCACATCCTCCTTGCCTGAGCTAGGCGTATAGTGTTCTTCGTCAAGTTTCAGTCCATCACAGCTCTTGACGAGATATTTCTTGCCATCAGCAAAGAGATAGGTTTCCTTCACAAACTTTACCCAATAGTGTGGGGAAAAAGTGATGTGCATGAACACTCTTGTTTCATCATCTGCGAATTCCACACGATAGATGTTGAGTAGAGATTGAAAAGGATCATAAAATAGCTGATTCGATTCAGCTATCGGCTGTTCCCAGACAATAGTTTTCTTGCCATTCCCTGCCCAGCAAGTGCAGAGCCAGATGGCTGCAATAAGTACACAAAGGATTCTTTTCATAATTCGATTATTTTATTAGATTGATACTATTGAAAGCAGTATATATTAATTACTGAGCCCACTTTAAAAAGGGGCTCAGTTATTTACTTTCGAAAGTTGAGTTATACTACTTTTCAAATGAAAAATCAATCACCATACCCGTTTTTCTATCTATGACAATATAGGAAACTCCTCCCAACTGATAAGGAGAGAAATCCTCACCAGAACCAGAAACAGTCCAAGACTCAAAATCCTTCTCTATTAAGAATGGCTTTTGCTTATATATTTTATCATACCCATAAATATCTTTCAATATCATAAAACCAACTTCTCCGACCACTTTAAAATCCGAGAGCACACCACCCTCTAGATTCCAAACACTGCTATCAGGTTTGTAAAAACCATTCACAACAGGCAATTTCAAATTGCACGATTTTAGACCTTGATAACAATATGCTTTAATCTGCGTGTGGTCATATTTTATATGAAATGCATAGCCAAAGCAACACCCCACAACAATACTTATGATTAAAAATAAATAATGTTTTTTTCCATTCATAATCTTATTATTTTTTTATAGAAAGAATTGTTCCGTCAAACTTTTGAATTAAGATTACGGAACCTTTATTATCAGCAACATTTCCTTGCAACATCCAGACCTTACCATTAAGCAAATAAACCCGAAAAGGTTTTTGAGCATCCACAAACTCCTCACCAAATTTAGAAGACAGTATCGACAATCCAATATTTGCTGCAGTTTCAGGAGTTTTGACAATTGCAACGCCATAATTACATTTTGGAATTCTCTGATAATTTTCTTCAATAAGTTTCATCAGTTGCTCATGTGAGATTACATCCTCACTATAATCTACAAAACCGACATATTTAAACAACTTTTCCGATTGATAAACGCTATCATTTGAAACAAAATGAAAATAAGTTACAGAAGACAAAAATCCAAAGATTAGCCCCCAAATTATATTTGACTTTGTCATATCACTTGAATATTAAATGGCTATTAGTATTTAAACGCAATAATTTATCTATCATTCTTCTTAATGCATCAGCATCAATTTCGTAATTTTCAGATGTAGAAATATCATTTTTTCTTGTTTTATCAGTAACATCACTTGGAATTTCTGTACTAATAACAGAAATTTTACCACGCTTATAATCATATTTCAACAAACTTCCATTAGGAGTTGCCAAATAAGAATCCTCTTTCAAATAATTAGCTTGATATATATCTGTCCTTTTTTGAGTTACATTTTTCAAATTAGTTACAGGCATTTTTTTACCATATCTTGTCATCGTACTACCCGAAAACTCATTATTTGCATAAATCGTCCCATCAGATGATGTTGCGCTTCCATGCGTATGAACAATTGCGACCAAAAAACTACCTAACGTTGGCAAACTTGGAATACAATGATTCTCTTGACCTACATTAGGAAGAGTATAAGTATAGCCCCTATCACCATTATCATTTTGGACAGCATAAATACTTGAAGCAAATTCTTTATTGTCACGAATGGAATTATCATTATAAAATAGCGCAAAATCTAAAGCAGCCTTTTCTGGAGATTCAAAAAAATCTCCAGGTTCACGCCCATCCTTGTCGATAAATTTAATTGGGTTGTCTAAGCCATAGCAATACAAATTCCAATTATTAAATTTTCCATAGAGTCTTTCCGTCTTATCCCAAGCTACCCTAGCTGCATCATACATTCTTGCACCATGGTCATACCAGTCCAAGCCATGCATGTGATCGAACTCCTTGCCGATGTACTTGCTCTTTTGGTATTCACCATTGTATGACAAGTCTCCATATACTCCTCCAAATGGATAGTAATGGCTCACCTGCTCTATCGTTCCATTCTCATTCACCACCATCCTTACACTGGCAAGATGGTCCTTCTCATAATAATGGAAAGTTGGATTCTGATTGTTATCGAAAGAGCAATAGCCACCATCAAAGAGATACTTAGATAGCTTTCCATCCTCGAATATGAAGTTACCAATGTAGTCAGTCGTGTTTGTCACGACTGACTCATGGGTGGTTCGCAGCTTATTGCCAGCTGCATCATAGACATACTTCGTCTTGAAGCCATTGCTGAATGTGATGCACTTCAAGTTACCAAGAACATCATACTCTATATTGCAGATGCCCTTGTTCAAGTCCTTTATCAAAGCGCCGTTAGTATCATAGAAATACTCCACGTCCGCATCGGCTCCATCCTTGAAATCAAAGGAGCCATCATACAGCAGACTACCTGCTTTGTCGCTGATTGCCTTGATTTGATTGCCATTGTACGAATACATCAAGTCGTCTATGAGACCAAAGGTTCCATTGTTCTTCTTGCCATATCGCTGCAAACGCTCTATGGAGCCATTCGGAGAATATGACAGGATATTCTCAGAATAACGATTCTTGTTCTGGCTCATGCCCGCACCCTCCGAATAGGTGGATTCCTCCAAGCGGTTCAAACCATCATAGGCGAAATCGTAACCACGGAGCACATTGCCGCTTCGCTTAATGGAGAGCAGCCGACTGATGTCATTATAACTATATGACGACACCGTCCTTGTTACATTTCCAACTTTCAATGTCATAGTCTCAATTTTATCATTATGCTTGTTATAGCTGTTTGTCTGCGTGACAGTCGTACTGATGCCATTTTTGAAAATCTCGCTTATTATTTCCAAAGGTTGCTTGGTAAAGGAATAAGTCATATTCTGAGATAACAAGGCATCATCGGGCAAGGTTTGCTTGCTCGCTATTACCTGTCCCTTCAGGTCATGATAATATACTGACACCAATGGCTTGCCATCTGTAGCCATACTGACTGTTCCCGTAAGCGAGCCTTTGCTATATTGCTCACTAGCTTGCTGATTTGAAACAAGATTTTGTGATGTAGCTTGCTTTTCTAGCTGCCCATTTATGAAAGCATGGTTATCATAATAGTTAGCTTGCAGCAACTGTTCTTTCTTCAAGCCCAAGTCATTCGCAGATGAGTATCCACTACGGCATATACCTGCATCAGACACATTGAAGGCTACGATGGCAGAAGGACAAGAGGAATTGATGGCAGTCGTCGTGCCTTGCAATACTTGTCTCTTGACAAAGTCATAAAGATAGAACACATAGATGCCCTTCTTTCTCTGCTCGCCATCCTGCGAGAACATAAGATTGTCGGCGTTGTCATACCAGAGCTGCAGGTACTCGCAGCCCGGCAGGCGCTTCCAGACGCATCTGCCACGTTGGTCGTAACGATACTCATAGCCATACTTCTCCAAGTTCGCCTCTTCCTGGTAAGACGGGGAGAGGACAAAACGGAGCAAGCCCAAGTCATCATATATATAATAGGTGTCATTGCTGTCGCCAATGCGAAAGTCATTTGTATCACTTGACTTTATTATTTGTTGGGCATTTGCATTCATATCACACAAAAGAAACATACCCGAAAATATTATCATAAATATTTCATTTCTAATATAGTGCATTACTTTCATAACTAACTAAAATTCTCCATTTTTGAATTATTTTCCATCTAATATATCTACGCAAACTTCTTCTATAAGTTTTTCTTTAGAAAAAAGTGATAGACATTTATCCAAATTTATCAATGCAAGAAAATGCAAAATTGAATCATAATCTACTTGATAAGATTCTGATGCTGTTATTACGAGCCATGGGAAACCTTTAAAATTCAGAGAAGGCATTACCTTCAAAAATTTGTGTTGATTATATTTCACACAAAGTTCTATTGTACCTATATACGTATTTGTTGAATGAGAACGAAACAAAGACACTAAAGAATCAGACGGAAGTTTACTAAGTTCATACGCTTCCTGTAAAATAGCTTTCTTTTTCTCATCTGAAAATTTTCTTTTTGACAACAAAAGACTATCCAATTTATCAATATCTTCATGAGAAATCAAGAACTTGGCTTTTTTCTTTGTCAAACTTGCAATCCCTTCATCTAAATTTCTAATGCTTATCTTTGAAGGAATTGGTTTAAAAGAGAGGATATCACTCACATCCGTCTGTAACTTATAACCTATCAGTCTTTGCACAGGATTTATGGTCAAATAATCCTGCTTTACCTTATAAGGGAAAATTAGTCGGTATGGCGCATATCCTTCATACCAATAAAAAATCAATTTCATATTCTTTACATGCGCACCCACACAAAATAAAGAACAATGCAAAAGCAATAATACCAATAATACTTTTTTCATTTTTTTCTTATAATATTAAAATTTACAAATGGAATTCTTACGGTCCTTTTGTCATCTATGATTTCAATACAGTTATTGTCTTTATCTATAAGATTTACAGCTTTCGGGTTTCCTAAAAACATATGTTCTTTGCGCAAAGCATATTCGTGAGCCTTGACAACAGATTCTGAAGTAACATCAGTAGGGAATCCATATTTTTGTAATTCATTTTGTTCCAAAAGTTCATGATAAGCTGCAGCAGCACCGCTTGTTCCTTCATAATCGTTAAGTGATTCCATATCATTTACGTCAACTCTTTTTTTAAACCAATCACCAATTAAAACTCTTTCACTATTAGAAACTACATTAATGAGCCCACTTTAAAAAGGAGCATATTTTGAATCCAGTCTGACCAGTGTGGTCATTCTGAGTGAAACATAGCAATCGGCTCCGCTGGTGAATAT
>ERZ773193.501-NODE-501-length-60971-cov-3.228676_pt1 | contig 60971 bp, 50 predicted proteins | sample MGYA00511110_ERZ773193 | MGnify/ENA primary metagenome ERZ773193 (study PRJEB29015, sample SAMEA2737784) | human gut metagenome | biome: human gut; feature: human-associated habitat; material: faeces | place: China | collected 2012 ... | reverse complement strand
GGCGAGGATGATCAGGGTGAAGACCAGCATCACGATCGGTCGCCACGATCTTTGCAGCCAGTTGCCCCGGGCTTCTTCCCGGATCGAGGCCGCTTGTTCCGAGATGGTTTTTTCCTCGACGGCAATCAACAGGCGCAAAATATCGGTTTCCAGTTGTTTCTTCTCCCTTCCGGGGAGGGTCAGGCGGTCGACGATTTCGCCTACCGCGCTGACCAGGTTCGTTACCGTTTTCATACTTTTTCGCGACTTAAAGATTGTTCCACTTCTTCCCAGTAAAAATAGAGACGGCTGCCGAGTTTGTGAACAGGAATATTGTAGTCTTTGATGTCCCGGTACAAGGTGCGTTCGGCGATGTTCAGTTTCCGGCACAGCGTTTCCTTGTCAAGTAATAGCGGGGGGATATTCCCGGCGGCTTTTTTCACGAACTCCCGGATTTCCGCAAACTCTCGCGTGAAATCCTGAAGAAGTTCCGATACTTGGTAGAGAATGGCGATAATTTTTTCCGAGGTGTCCGTGTTGTTTTCTGTTTGTATCATTTCCTTTTTCGGTCTAGTAGTTCAATATGTTCCCGTAATTCTTTCAATAGTTTTTCAAGGTAAGCCGTCGGGTGAGGGCGGGCCAGCGTGTGACTGATCAACGTGTAGTAGTCTTTCTCCGCGGGCAAGTTCCATACTTGGCAGAAATACAGGATGAATTCCTTGATCCGGTACTTGTTGTCGGGCGTGATGGCTAGTGACGTGTGGAGATGCAGGGCCATGATCTCGGCGATGTCCGTGTCGTTCCCGGGTAACGTGCCGGGAAACGGCAGGGGTATTTTCCGGGATTCAAACCATTTCTTTTGCCGGAGAAAGGAGGCTTGTTGCAGGCGGAGATACTCTTCGAGTAGTTCCCGTTCTGTGGCATCGAGATATTCCCGTTCGACGGGCATCCCCTCGTGCGTGATCGTCAGGTAACAGTGAGTGGCGTGTCCGTCCTCTTCCCCGAAGATAGTTTGTAGTTCCAGGAGGGCTTCCCGCACGGAGACGGCCAGCATGTTGTCCTCTTCTTCTTTCCGCCGGATCTCCCTCAGGCAGGCGATGGCGGGCAGCTCCACGTCGAGCAGGTGGATGCGGTAATCGGTCAGGGAGTCGGCCCCATTAAAATAGAGGGGTTCTGATGGGTTGTCAGAGACCACGACTTCGGCCCGGTATAGAGCGGTGAGGTACTCTTTTAAGATTTCGTGTTGATTCATAATTTAAAGTATTTATCATTTGAAAAATATTTATCGTCTTGCGAGGCGAAAAAGCAGTAGATATGTGCTTTGATCCCTTTTTTGCGTTGCAGGGAGAACGTGGCAATCTCGTCTTCCCGCAGGAACGGGAGTTTGTCGAGAACAACCGGGGTAAACGACCGATTCCCGTACAACACGACCACGATCAGACGGTCGGTAGCCTTGGCGGACGGGGAGCCCGAGTTGTCATCCCATTGTAGGGTGACTTTATCCTGCGGGTCAATGGAGAGCGTCATGTTATTGACATCTTGCCGTCGGCCGATCCCGATTTGCAAGCGGGAGAAGTCGGCAATTTTCCCTTCGGGAGTGAACACGTGATAGTTCTTTTTCATGAAGAGGGCGTAGCCGTTTGTTTTCAGGCGATGTCCCTCGCTTTTCCACACCTCTTTGAGCAAGGTTTCTTTGAGTTGCTGGTAAAAACGCAGGGCCACGGTCAGGTGGGCCCGGTTCTTTTGTTGTTCGGGCGTGTTCGCGTCGTGATATTCCAGCGGGTAGGAGCGGATGCAATCCTGATCGCCATTCCGGTAAAAAATAGTGTTACCGATTCGGCCTCGCAGGCCTCTTAATAATGAGTTGCAATGTTTTGCCATGGTATTAAAATTTTAAAGTTCATCATTCGTTTATCCGAAAATCCGCGGGATCATGGGGACAATCCGGCAAGAAAAAGGCCTCCCCGGGTTTCATGCTGACGTGTTGCCGGGGGATCATAGTCAGTTGACAAACGGCTATGAAACGTGGGCGATACGTCAGTCACTCCTTTGTCATGCCTTATTTCTCCTTGAACACCCCCTTAACTCTTTCCGGGTTGCCGGGTATCTCGTGATTTTCTGTTGACAAAGATAGGGCATGCCGTGGCGGGGAGCGTGACGGGTATTGTGTGACAATCCGTGTCAAAACGTGACAATGTTGCTGGTTATGTGGAAAAATTGATATAATGTTGGGAAATTTGATGGAAATGGGTGAAAATCGGTGGTGGGAGGATGTCGTGGGAGGTGTTCCGGTAATGTATGTAGTGATCCGGCGTTTTGGGGCAGAAAGAGGGTAGGCCTACCGGATCACTATATTCAAAAAGGGATTTATATCGCGTGATTAGAAATGACTCTCGAAGTGATAAAATTCTGCAGCCCGTGGCACGATGGTGTCATGGTAGATAAATAGTTGTTTCCCGTCCTTGTACAAAAAGGGATGTTCTTCTTTTCCGGCAGTCAAGTCTCGCAGCCAGTAGATACGGTCAAGCGGCACGTTATCAAATTGTAAGAAATTGTAGCGGGCCAATCGTGTACCCGCGTTTTTCCAGCCGTTATCCCAGTACATGAGTTGGTAGGAGTGACCCACGACGATATGATTTTCCGCGTTTGCCGGGGCATAGCGTATTTTTTTCACTTTCATGGAGCGTTTCAGCGGCATTAGGTCTATTTTCCCGTAAGAGGAGTATTGCATGTTGGGATTGTAGGCAGAATAGTATCGCAGGTAACTATATTTACTGGTGTCGGCCTGTAATTTGCAATAGCGTTTTTCTGAGCCGTTGCGGTTTATTTCCCCGGGAGAGTATACGGGGAGTGCCGTGGCCGGTTGCAGGGAATCTTCGGGTGTGTACTCGTCAGTGAGAAATTCCAAGAGTCCCATGTTACTGGTAGGGAAGGAGTCTGGGGCAACATAGCGGTAGTAGCGGAATGGGCGACATATTTCCGGGGTTAGTTCCTGCAAATTGAGGATGGGGGTGGTTTTGATCGTGCCGAGTAACACGGAGTCCTTGAAATCTTCCCGGTTGGCTGCTTCGAAACGTCCCCCGACCATGAGGCTTGCCCGGTATTTTAAATACGCTTTTTCGGGGTATTTGCGTTGCAAAAGGAGTTGTCCCCTTTTTCCCGGTTGTTCGGGTGAAACGGGTACGAGCGTGGTGGAAGTATAGAGCGTGTCGGGTGATGTGATGTAGAAGGGTGATGCAAACGGGATGATGCTGTCGCCTTTTAGGTAGACGGGGAAATAGAGGACGTTATAAACCACGTTTTTAAACCATGCTTTCCGGTGTTGATGATCCACGGTTCCCCACGTGGCAGGGATAAGGCCTTGCGAGACGTTGAACGTGTACAAGTAAACCAGGTTATTGGATAGCTCTTTTTCTATCGGGAGTTGTACTGGGGCCACTCGATAGTTTTCATTGGTCACTTCCCGGATACAGGGGGTGTCGAAATAATCCGGCAGGGTTTCTCCTTCCGCTTTCAACATAAATGGACTATCAGCTTGTGCGCCAAACGTGTTTCTGAAAAAGGTTGAAGGTGTACTGGCCGTGTAATTCATGGTTTGGTTATATTTGAAACGTTTGCCCGTGCTGTCCAGCAGGGTACAGTGGAAATGTCTTCCGCTTCTTTCCCGGTAAGAGAGGTTACAATCAACGACGGTCGGGATCCCGTAAGCCCTGAACACGTGACAAAAGTTATCCGCTATGGATATGCAGTCGTGGTGTTGCCCGATAAACATATCATAGGTCCCCACGTGTTGAGTTTGCTGGTAGTTGGGGAACATTTGACGGATGCCGTTTTTGTAAAGGTTGTAGCGAGTGATGATTTTGGCATAGGTTTTCTCGTCACTTTTGGCTAGGTGTTTGCCAAACATATCGCTTAGCCTTTGCCCGTTTTCGTAAAAAGGATACCCGGTTACGGCCCGATAGGGAAGGATCATTTCCTTGAATTGCCCGAACGTGAGGTAGGAGGCATAAGGGGAGGTGTGCCACGTGTGGAAAGCGTTTTCAATGTGAGAGATCAAAAACGCTGAGGAAATATTTTGAGGGTCGGGGAATGTCCCTTTTACGATCGTGGGGGTGTCGGGTGGAAACACGCTTGCCACTTGCCGGGCAGCGTAGGAAAATTGCCAGTATCTTTCCCGGTTACGCTCGGAGTACAAGGTGGAATCCGGAATTCTAAGCATCATGTTCGTGTACAAGCTGTCAAAACGGGTGTGCCATTCGAACAGCGAAGAATCGGGGAAAACGGTCCGTTCGGTTGACAGGTGCCATTTCATGTTATCGATCAGGAAACAGGCGGCTTGGTATTTCAAGGAGTCTTCCGGGTGTTCCCGGTAGTGGCGTAACACTTTTTTCAACTCACCCCGGTTTCTCCCGGCTTGTGATAGGGTTTCTTCCACTCCCGCCGGGTAGCGGGTGCAGGCGAGTATTAAGGTACAAATCAAGATGGAGTATAAAATGGGTTTCATGGTGAAGAGTTTTATATGGAATAATTTTGTTGTGCTGGCATATACCGATTTGTATGTTGTATTAATAGTTGAATCTTTTAATTTCAACCAATTCACTTTTTGGGGAATCTACTCCTCCTAGAAATTGTCTATTTGCTTCATCAACAATAATAAAGTTTACAAAAGAGTCAAATTGATAAACTTTTTCTAGTATTCCGTTCCAAGTAAATACTAGAAGATAAGGAGGGCGATCATAACCGTTATTTGCCGATAAGCCGGACCATAGGAGGTAACAAAAATTGGAGGTGCTGTATATCTGGTATGAGGTAACAAGCATATCTTCTGATAATTGAAATTCAGAGTAGTCAACTTCATCATTTACGAGGTCGAGAGAAAGACTTTTTTGTAGAGAACCGTCAGTGTGATAAAAATTAATCAAATTAATATATTTGAATGCCGCAATGATGCTGTTATGTTGGGAATTAACAGAAAGTATGTGAGAGTAAGCGTCGCTTTTATTGCCTCTCCTTGATACATAAAATTGAGGTTCATAATCAATCTTTTTTATGATCTTGGCGTGTTTATCATAAAGGTAAAATAGTATGCTGTCTTCACCAATGGGAGATCGGACAATGGTTGAATCGATGATATTTAAATTTTGCGAGTTGGCTAGTTCGGGGGGTAATATCGTGTTATGGATAGAGGTGTCGTTTTTCAAGTAAAACCGGGTTAAACGATTTTGTACCAAATCATGGATTAATAGGGATGAGGTGTTTGTATCACTCTTGATGATCAACGGAAATTGATATTCATTAGGCCCTCTGCCGGTAGCGCCAAATTCGTATAGCATGTTTTTGGAGTTATTGCTGAAGATTTGAAATTGTTTTTCAGAGCATGTATTTTGTAAACACAGGAATGTATCTTTTATGATTCCTGCTGTGTAACATCCTGCCGGGATTTGAGAAATGGTTTCTCCTTTTATTTGGATGATATTATCGATGTGTAATTTTTCAATTTGAGTTATTTGCTGATTCTTACAAGATAGGATGGAGAAAACGATAAAGGGTAGATAGATTAATTTCATAAGTTTGGAATTATGGTTGTGGGGGATAGATAATAATAATGAAGTACCTCATGTTTTTGCTTCGATTAGAATTTGTTTATATAATTTCCATATGCTATGATTACTTATTAGTAATCGTTTGTTTGTATAAATTCCATATTTGTTCATTTTGTATCGGATTTCCAAAAAGGATAATTTTGTTCATGCTATCTAGTAAAAAAGTTCTATAAAGAAGTTTTGAAGAGAGATGGTTTATTTTCCCAATTTTATTTTCTTCGTCTATAAAAAATGGGAATGTGATGTTATTTCTTTTCTTAATAGATTCTATATATTGAGGAAATTTATTGTGTACAATATATAGGATGGTTGCGTTCTTGTTAAGTGAATCTAGTTTTTTATGTAATATTTCCCAATCATATAGTTTTAGTTGACATTCAGTACAACCATTGGTATCCACGTATGTGAAAATTTTAAATTGTTTTTGTATTGCGGCTTCCCACAAAGAATCTTGTACATTTTGCCATGAGGATGGTAAGATGATTTCTTTCCCCTCCCATGAAGCAATAAATTGTTTGATTTCTTTTTCTCTTCTGTTCTGACATGCAGAAAAAAAGATTAGACACATTGAAATTAATATATAGTGAATTTGCATAGTGTTTTATATTTCGTATGTCACAATGCAGAAATCTAAATCAATGCCTACTGCATATATTGTGTTAGAGTTTCCTTTAGTTTCGATACGCAAAATAGGCATTCCCATATCAATGATTTTTTTTAGATTAAAATCGTAATCATATACAAATATTGTATTAGGAACTTGAGAAAAATCCCTAATACCTGTTGTACGTTTGGTAGAGGTAGGAGCGTTTTCTTCCTTTTGTAATGTGATAATATAATCTTTTGTAAGAATTATTTCGTGAGGAACTAGAGCTTCTTCAATAAAGTGAATATCTCCGTTTTTGATTTCATAAAAGTTTTTAGAAGATATTTTTTCCCATTTTAATTGGAAATTATTTCCTTCTTTTTCGTATAAAGCAATGTAAGGGAATAAGCTTGCACTATAAATTAATTTTTGATTATATGGATTGTAAGATAAAGTTCCTTGTCGAGAGTTATAGTAGTCTTTGAGTTTTTCTTTTATTGGACTCTTGCCAAAAAAGGATACAGTTGAATCTTGATGAATCCATTGAAAGAGTTGTTCATTTTGAGGATGTGTTGAAATGAATTCTCCTTCTGCTATTTGAACTATATCTAGGCAATCTTCGATGGGTAAAGGCGGAAGTAGGATGAAAGGATCTTTCATTACTAGTAAGCTGTCAATAGAGTAGTAAGCTTGTTTCGTTTGATTGAGATCATAGGTGAATATTTTATTTCCTATAGACTTAATAGGTACAGGGGTGATAAATTCCTTTGGACCTCGTCCAATCTCTCCTATAGCTTTAATTTCTCTTCTAGTATTTATATCAATAATGTGTAAAAATTTTTCTGGATTAAAAGGATCTTCCCAAACTAGATAATGGTCGCCACACAAAATTAATGCTCCTGGCATCTGTGTGAAAAGACTATCTTGGATGATAGATGAAGGAGTTAGGGATAAATGTTCAACTTTGGAAGAGTTATTTTTGCAAGCAGAAAATGTTAGGATGCAATATAACCATAAAAATGTATAGTATTTCATATTATTGATTATTTGGGTGTTGGATCCAAGATTAAATTATTCTTGGATCCTTTGTTTATAATATTATAAAGGGAGAGCCCATGAATAGGTTATTCCATTTTTAGCTTTACACTTATCCTTGCGATCAAAAGTCGCTTTACATCCAAGTTTTGCAAATTCGGCTTCCGTCATGCTACCTGGGGTCAATTCTCCACTAGCTAATGCTTCAATATTTCGAAGCAGTAGATTTGAGAAGTTTGTGTTAGAACTAAGGTTTACGTTAATTGCTGCTATTGCTGCAATTCCAAGAATGGCTACTATGCTTAAAATTTTTTTTCTCATTTTGCTATGATTTTACTTTATCTTTCTTTCCGTCCTTTTTCAAGTATATATCCTTTCAACGAGAGAGATGACGTGTGTCTCAAAATTTCTTATCTTTACACTTTCTTCTTTTTTAGGAGATGGGGTGGTATCGGAGGTTTTCTTGCTAGGATTGTTCCGGCACCGCCATTTTCTCCCTTTTATTGTTTTTATAGGGTTTGACTTCTTTATTCTGTCACGAAACCTTCTAGCTTCAGGTCGTGCAACTTGAGCCTGGTGTTACATAACACCTGTATCGTTTTCGTGAAACGTCCGAGCGAGTTGGGCTTGAACGTGACAATGATTTCCCTTGTTTGTCCGGGTAGGACGGGGCGTTTCTCCCATTGCGGGTTGGTACAGCCGCAGGTTGTAAGCACGTCTTTTATGAGAAGGGGATGTGTACCCGTGTTCTTTAACGTGAATGTTGCCTGTGGTTGCTCGTCATAACGTATTGTTTTCAGGTTGATAGAATCTCGTGGAATCTCGATGGTCGTGAGTGGCGCACTACTAAAGTTGTCGGGTTGAGTGGTGAACGCGAACCAAGTGGCGATGACACCCAAGGAGGCGATCATTAACGCGATGAATAATATGGTGTGTTTCTTTTTCATGATTTTATACCTATATATTATAGCGAACCAGTTGAGCATCGGGAGTTGTCCCGTAGAGCGCGTTTTCTTCCATATCGTAAGAGATGAACGTTGCCATTTGGGGAAGAGTGCGGGTTTCCAGCAATGTCCCGTCCCAGTCGAAGACAAGCAGGGTTGAACAGTTTGCAATGTTTTGTTTTTCATCTTTGTATGTTTTACCGGAGTAAAGAACAAAGACCCGGTCGTCCGATACCGTGACATCCCGGAATCCGGTGATGTTATCGGAGTAGTACGCTACACGAACATCTCCCTTATCGCGAGCGTCCACGTGTGGATAGTAATAACAATGGCGGCAAACAAGTGAAATTTTCTTCCCTTCGATTCGGCAAAAATCAATTTGCCCACTACGTATATCTGTACAGACAAACATCTGGTTGTCGGGGCGAAGACCTAAAACAGTGCTTGCCCAAAGAATGCTGGTCGAGTAGGGAGATAGATCGGGGTATCCCGGATGAACAGGGTAATCAATAAAATATTCTTCACTTTCGTCTTCTAAAGAATAATAGCGATAACGACCTTGCTCGTACAATCCGGTGGAAATGACAAAATTGTCACCTTGAACAGCCGAAAGGTGGATCGCCGTGTTGGCTAACGTTAGTGGGGGAGTCGTGGAACGACTTAAAGAGGATGGATTACAGCGATGTAATTTTCCTGTTTCAAAGTCAAAAGCCGAAATTTCACCATGACTATTTATTGAAAGATTGTCTATCGAGTACGCTTCGTTTTGACCTTCTCCCATGGGTAGCCAAGGTTGAGTAGCGTGGGTTGATAGATTGACAAGATGAACGTTTGTAAGTTCGTAACGCTGTCCCACGGCAAGGATGTCCCCATGTTTTGAAATTCTAACGGGAGTGTTGATACCGTAATCAGAAAGGTTAACAACATAAGTAGAAGGAACATCATTTCCTCGTGTAAGAATATCTGGAGCAACAGAAAGATAATTGTTTTCTGTTGTGCAAGATGTCAGTAATAGAATGGCTATATAGATATTAATATGTTTTTTCATGGTTTTCGTGTTTTAGAGACATGCCGTATGTGATAATTCCGTTCTTTATGCAACGTCCGACATCTACTGTACAATCGATACTTGGTGTATTTTCTCCTTCTGATAATGCTTCAATATTGCGTAATGCTTGGCTATTTTCTTTTGTCGAGTCGGTAGAAAAACTAGAAAATAATCCTAATATTAGGATTGTCGTGGTTAAAAATGTAATTTCTTTTATTAAATCTTTCATTTTGTAAAACTTTTATTTAAATTGCATATAATTTTTGCGCTGTATGTAACAAAAATATATGAAATAATTTGCAAACGGACAATTCAATTCTGATAAAATTATGAGAATTTTAGAAAAGATAAAGGAAAATACGTGTCATAGTGAGTTGTTTATAAGTGTGATTATAATTGTATTGATAATTAGTGCCTTGGTATACATTGTGAATGTATTATTCGTAAGTGAGAAATGTTTTATCAAAAATGAATTGAGTCAACAAGCAATTGGTGCCGTGTGTTGTTGGAATGAATTAAAGCTGATGAAACCGGATGGAAAGGTGAGGGCTCATTCTTATAATGAGAGTAAACGTGAAGTACATATTTATATCGAGGATCAGGAGCATATATTTGAGATTGATTCTCTCGTAGATGTCAGAGAAGTAAATATGAGAGTAGATTGTGACTTGAATTTACGTGATCCGATTAGTTTAGATACTTTAGAGCGTTTGGTCGAAGCTCGTTTAAGCGAAGAGACTCTGAAAATTCCTGTGGTATACAGACTGGTGGATTCGTTGGATAATACGAGAAAAGTTTATCCGAAAGGAAATACTAGATATATGGACATGGAAGAAGCAGAATGTTTGAAATTAGGATTTATTAGTGGGGAAAAGATTCAAATACTTTTTGATTATTCTTGGAAAGATTTTTATATGAAATTCTGGTGGCGAGTACTGGGATTGGTTGTAGGAGGGAATGTTGTGATTATATTGATTATTAATTTTGTAATGCAGATCAGAAAGCACCGACGAATGAAGATGTTACAAGAAAGAGTGTTTCGCCAGCGACTACACGATTTAGGAAATCCTATTTCGGTGATAGAAATTGTATTACATAGTATATATGAAGAAAATCCTGACGTGTTTAAGAAAGAAAATGAGAGGCGTTGGTTTGAAACCGGGGTGAACACGGCGGTTATGGTGAAACAGGAGATTGCAGAAACTTTGAACATGGCAGTCATGTTGTACACGAAACGAGTCGAGTGGGAGGAAATGAATTTGCAGGAAGAATTGAATAAATTGGCTAGCGAGTTTAAGTTGGCTAATAGAGGTAAAAAAGAGGTGAATATAGGTGTTAATGTTTTGCCCGGACAATTCAAGCTGTCGAAGCAATTGGTTTATGCTATTCGTAATTTAGTTGATAATGCGGTGAAATATTCCGGAGATGTAGCAGAGGTGACGATTACTGTTTACCGGGAAAGAAAGTATTTGATAATTACCGTGGCAGATCGGGGAAAAGGAATAGCTGAAAAGGATTTACCTTATATTTTCGAGGAGTATTGGCGGGTTGGTAAGGAAAAGAAAACAACCGGGTATGGTTTGGGACTGGCTTCCGTGAGAAAGATTGTACGGAGACACGGGGGAAAAGTATTCGTGGTGAGTTCATTGGGTAGTGGTACAAAATTTACAATTAAAATACATGATCATGGAAAGAAAAATAAAGCTTTTGTATGCAGAGGATCAATTGGAAATGCGTGAACTTTATACTCGGATACTGTCGGGGAAAGGCTTTGACGTACATGCTGTTGAAGATGGAATAGAGGCTTGGGATTGTTATCAAAAAGAGAGATGGGATATTGTTTTGTTGGATATGGATATGCCGAAAATAGATGGTGCAGGGGTAATTAAGTTAATTCGTAACAGTGGGGGACGTGTACCTATCGTGATTCTTAGTGGGCTAAATCCGGATGATCTTTCCGTGCTGGATGAGGATGGAGGGGCAGATGACTTCGTAAGTAAAAATTGGTCATATCAAACTTTAGTAACCCGTTTGAATAAAAGGTTACGGGATACGTTAAGCCGTGTGGAGCGAGGTGAGCAATGGATTTTTAAATTGTCGGCTAAAACAACTTATGATAGGATGACAAGAACTCTTATCGTGGATGGGAAAAAACATCCTCTGAAACCCATGTGTGCAAAAGTGATGTGGATGTTGTGTACACGAAAAAATGAAGAGGTTTCCACTATTGAATTGTGTGAAAGGTTATGGGGAGTTGAAAATCCAGTAAAGAGAGATGAACTCTCAACTTATATGTCCAAATTGCGGAAATTTTTAAAACCGGATGAGTCGATCACGTTAAGTAGCGGATATGGAGGTTTTTATCAATTAATTACTCTGGAATAAATTTATATTTCATACGTTAAGATGCAAAAGTCCAAGTCGATGTCTACTGCGTATAGCGTGTTGGAATCACAGTTGCCCGTGATACGTAGGATTGGCATGCTCATGTTGATGATCTTTAATTAGTTTTTGCATATCCCGTTTCATTTCCTCGGTGGCAGAAGAGGGGACTTTGGGGACTTTTTCGAGTAGTAGGCGGGCAGTCGAGATGGCTTTGTCGATCTGGCCGCTTTCGTTGTACATTTGGGCGAGTAGGTAGAGCGGGTAGAGGCGGTTGGGGACCATGCGAGAGGCTTTCAGGAAAGCGGATTCTGCTTGGGTATATTGTTTCATGGTCTGGTAGTTTTTGCCCATGATATTGCGGATCATCGGATCGGCTGACAGTTGGGAGGCCTCTTCAAGAATGAGGTTGCTGGTTTCGGGTTGTCCCGTGCGGGAGAGGCATTGCCCGTATTCGAAAAGAAAGGCGGGTTGGTCTTTTAGAAGAGGATAGAGTTTCTTGTAATTATCGACGGTGCGTTCGAATATCTGCATGTTGAAGTAGATTTGTTCGGATTTCCAGCGTTTGTAGGCCTGTTCCCGTTCTTGCTGTCCCGTGGCGAGGAAATAGACGGGGAGAAACAGGAACGTGTAGAAAATGCCGGAAAGCCAGCGGGAACCCGGTTGCATGGGTGTGCATTGGGCCAAGAGTAACGTGAAGAGGACAAGAAGGGGTAACACGTTGAACGGGTAGGAGAAACAGGCAAAAACGAGGAAGGCGGCTAACGAACCGACCATACCTGTTGCGGCCTTGCTGTTGGAGTGCCGGGCAGCTTTGAAAGCTCCAATAATGATTGTCAGGAAAAGTAATAAACCGATGATTCCGATTTCCGTCGTGATTTGCACGAATTCATTGAAGGCCGTCTCGGGAGCATCGGCCACGAGTTCTTCTCCCGCGGGACGTTTCTCTGCAGCAAAATAGGCGGCTTGAGCTTCCCCGTAAGCTCCGGCAAAATGCCCGAATCCGACACCTGTTATCGGGTGGGAGGTAACGAGGGTGGAGGAGACTTTCCAAATGAGCCAGCGTCCGTCGGCTGATTCTTTTTTTAAATGGTATATCCCGATGAGTGTCCCGGTTACAAGAAAGAATATGCAGATGGTTGTGATGGAGATCGTGAGTTTATGTTTTTGAAACAGGGCTTTCAATCGATTATATAGATGGAAGTAGTTACTTAGCACGATGCCGCATCCAGTGAGGGCGGCTAACCATGCCCCGCGGCTTAACGTGGCGGGCAGGACGAGTAAGAGAAGTACGAGAACTACTCCCGACAGGATTCGGGCGATTCGGTGGCCTGTAAGCGTGTAGTGTAAGGCTATCGGTAGAATGGCAACAAGAAAACCGGAATAGGGGCCGGGGTTAAAGAATGATCCGGTCAATTCGAAGCGGCTGTGTTGGGAGGGGATGAAACCGTATAACTGGGCGAGTCCCCAGATGGCTTCTATTGCCCCGGAGAGAAGAAGTGCCGTGTGGGTGAAACCGAGCGGAGCGAATGTTGTCAGCTGTCGGAATATGAAATACGTGACGATGATCAATATGAAGAGTCCCGTCCGGGTGGGAGTTATCGAGCCTGTGTAATGATCGTTAAAGAGGGTGTAGCCCGCGTACAGAAGAACCAGCAGGTCGAGCAGCGAAAAACGAAAAGGACGTTTCCATGCCAGCGGGATGCAGGCTATACCGGCCACGATAATGACTTTGTAGAACCAGAAAATTTTAGCTACCCGGTTACCCAAACTCTCGTCTAGGACGAATGCCGTTGATAATAAAAGCAAGGTCAGCGTGAAGACCACGATGCCCGATAAGTAGAGGTTAAGGTTTTTTCGGAGCTGCATATCGTTTTATTTTTCACAAATGTAGAAAAATATACTATGAACAGCGTTAGGGAATTCTGATAAGATTATGAGAATTTTAGGTGTTTTAGAATAAATCCGAGTGAGATCCGGTTCGTATTAATCGCACGATTTGTATTTGATGATTGATGGCATAGATGAGTAACCAATCTGGTTGAATATGACACTCCCGAAATCCAGAATAAGTCCCTGTTAATGCATGATCTTTATTTTTCAAGGGAAGTGCTTGGCCTATTGCTAATAATTGAATGATTTGATTTAATTTGTTTTCATCTAACTGGCGTTTTCTTGCTAGTTTTACATCTTTTAGATATTGATGCGTAATTTCAATTTTATACATTATTTGATAGCTTTAAGGTAATCTTCAAAACTATCACATTTGATGGTATTACCTTCTTTGGCATCAAGCATCGCTTGTAATGTATTAGGATTAATTTTGGGGGTAGAATTTTGTTTTATTCTTTTCAGGTATTTGATGATTTTTCGTAATAATTCAGTTTGATTAAGGTCCATAATCTCTTCTAGAGCCTCTAATTTTAAAGCTGCTATTTGGTCTGTATTATATTGATAAGTTGCAGATGGCTCATGCAAAGATTGTTGGTCTTCTATTTTTATTTTATATGGTTTCGGTTTTTTTGTTGTCATAATGCATCCTTTTTAGTTGTATTTACAAAGATAGGGAATTTATGGCTGATAATCAAATTTATTTTAGGAATAGAGGATTGTTTAATTTGATTACATTATTCTTTTTCTTCCTCTTCTTTCTCCACAGGTTCAGGTTCTTGGGTTTCTTTGAAGATGTCGAATTTGTTCAATGGTTGCATGTATTTCAACCAGCGGAAGTCTTTCAGACGGGCTTCTTCGGGATCGGCCAAGAACAAGGGATTGAGTTCCCCGTCGGGCTTGTTAATGAAGACGATGTCCGTGACTTTCCGTTTGTCGATCATGATACGGATGTTGGAGCTATTGGCGGTATTAACGCCAATGATGTTTCCTTTATCATCGGGGAAGTAGATGGTTTCCCCATTACCGTTCACGTACACCATGTAGAGTTCGTTATCCCGGAAATAACCGGTCATATTTCGCCCTTTGATCTGGTCGTACATTTCGGTTTCCTCCCTTCGAGAGACCATGAAGGCCTTAGTATTCAGGTAGAATTCCTTAATCGTTCCGTTTCCCGTGAGCAAGGAAATCTTTTCTGCGGTCATTTGGTTTCCGCTGGCCCATACCACCGGCTCATTGTGGAGTGTGATGGTGGAGTCGACAGAAAGGTAGACCATAGAATCACACAATCCTTGCAAGTCCTGACTAAAGAACTTGACTTTATAGTAAGCCCGTAAAATTTGGTTCTTGGCGGAGTCCTGATCCATGAAGAGGGTGTCTCCGTGTACGAAAAGAGAATCTTGTTTTCCGACCATGATTAACAGGGCGCTATCGGTGACAAATGCCTTGTTTTGTTCCCGGTCCATTTGCGCATATTCACCTTTCACAATCACGTTGTTCACGGTGTCCACGAGCGTGACGTTCCAGTAGAGATAAGCCATACCGGTTATACTGTCGATTACCATGGTGTCGGCCACGCCCTCGTAACTCAAGTGGGTAACCCGATTGTTCTTGTATAGTTCGGCATGTCCCAAGTTGGAATCATACCATCCATCCTCGGAGTAGAGGGTGTTGTTATCTTCTCCTTTCCCGTATATGTTCGTGGGGCCTAGAATGGAAACCAGTTTGGTCTCCGTGTTGTATTTCAAGGTGTCCGAGAAGATCAAATATTCGGGAGAATTGACTTTTACACTATCCTTGAAGAGGGCTATTTTCGTTTGGGTAAAGTAGTTTCCTTTTTTACTATCCAACGTGTTCTGGCTATCTTTCAGTTGTCCCCAGTTGAAGTAATACCCGATGTCGAATAACCCGTCATAATCCAGAAAATCGGTGGTCAAGACCATCTGGGGATCTTCCAGCGTGACGTTTCGGCGGACTTGAATCAGTTTTTTGTTGGCATCGTAGTACATGTAGTCGCCGGACATTCGAATACTGTCGTTCTTGATTACTCGCACGTGGCCGAATGCTTCAAGATAATTAGAGTCCGGTAGTTCATACTGATAGAGACTATCGCACCACATGAGCGTGTTTTCATGCGTCATGTGTACGTTACCGATAAATCTGGACGGTTTGCCCAGTGTTCCCACCAGCAAACTATCCGCATTAACGATCTTGACTTTAGCTTTTTTATTTCCCTGTGCTACAACTGTCTGCAAGGGGAGTAATCCCCATACAATACATAGTATCCCAACCCATAAACCTGCTCTCATCGCGGAAAAATCATCAATCTTTACTTGTAAATTTTAACTTGTCAATTACTTGAACCATCCGTCATAATGGAATTTAGAGTTCTTGTAATCTTCGTCGATATGGATATAGGTGTTTGCTTGTTTTTCCTTGATCCATTTATCAAGTACTTCTTGTTGCTTCTTGCTTTTTAACCCGTTTTCAAAGCTGATCCAGTCATCGTCCAGGTTAGCCGTGTGGGAAGGATAGTAAGCCTTGATTTTGATCACCTTGTATTCTTCGCCTGTACGGGTCTGATCCAAGAAAGGAGAGGAGATTTCTCCCACTTTCAGCTTGTTTACCTGACGGGCCATTTCTCCTTCGATGGTTTCTCTAGGCAGTTTGGAATCGGCGTCTTCCTCGTTGAAAATCAATCCACCGTTGTTTCTGGTCTTTTTGTCCATGGAGAAATAAGCTGCGGCTTCTTCAAACGTGGCTTCCCCCTTGTGAATGTAAGTCAACACGGTGTCCAGATGTTGGATTGCCTCTTGCCGTTCTTCATCGGATATACGGGGACGGAGCAGGATGTGACGTACGTTTACTTTGTCTCCCTGACGGTCGATGTATTGCAGGATATGGAAACCGAATTCTGTTTCCACGATTTTAGATACTCTGCCGGGTTTCAAGCTGAATGCTGCTTCCGCAAATGCCGGGGCCAATGCGCTTTTGGTCTGGTAACCTAATTCACCGCCTTTGGCTGCAGATCCGGGGTCTTCCGAGTAAAGTACGGCTAACGTGTTGAATGTTTGTTTGCCGGCAAGAATTTCTTCACGGAACTCTCTCAACCGGTTACGGATGCGCTCCTTCTCGGTGTCGCTGATTCTCGGTTTGATAACGATCTGTTGGATTTCGTATTTATCAGGTACTTCCGGAAGGCTGTCCTTGTTGAATTTCCGGTAAAAATACCTGACTTCCGAAGGGGTAACGCGAACGTTGTCCACGATTTTAGATTGCATTCTTTGCGTGATCATTTGTTCGCGAAGCGGGGTCCGCATTTCGTTCTTGATGTCCTCGTATGATTTACCGAAATAAGTTTCCAGGCGTTCCCGTGAACCGATATGTTGCACGTATTGTTCCAACTGGGAATTCAAGGCATTTTCCACTTCCGTGTCGGTGACCGTGATACTATCTATCTTAGCTTGAGCCACTAATAGTTTTTGAACTAATAAGTTTTCTAATATTCTGGTACGTGAATCGGAGGAAGAATTTACTAATCCTTGAGATTGTTCATGTAAAAATTGGTTCTCAATATCCGATTTCAACACGATTTCTTCACCCACGACAGCAATAATCTTGTCGATCACGTTTTTTTGTGCCGAGGCGTAACTAGCTAAAAATAACAATACAAGCAGTGATAAATATCTCATAATTTATGAATAAGGTTATACTCAATAAAAACGCTCTAAACTAATACTTTTTCTTCAAATCCGCGAATAATCTGTTCGTTTTCGTATTTTTATTTTCATTTTTCTAATCCTGTTAATATATTTTGACGTAATCTTTCCGGAGACCTTCTGCGTTGATGTCTTTTTCCAGATTCTCCTCGAAGGAGATTTTACGTTTGTTCAGTAGTAATATCTCAATCTCTTTCTTCACGTAACCGAGAGGTGCCGTTTCATGGGCTTGGCGCAGCTCGTTGATTTTGAGAAAATAGTAATTCTCATCGTCCTCGATTTCGATGGACTCCTTATTTTTATACTTGCTTTCCCATTCTGCCGACGTGATGGGCAAGAGGTTCAGCAGGTTGCGCAGTTCAATCCACTGGTCGTTGAAACTGTCGAATTTTTTGGCCGAGGTGATACAGTATTCTTCCAGCGCTTCCTGGTCTTTGGCTTCCTTGGAGCGGAACCACTTGCGGGCATCCTCGATTTTCGGGGCGGATTTAGGAATCACCACGAACAAGGCTCTCACGACCGGGGTGTTCAGCACGAAGTTGAATTTGTTCGCATCGTAGTATTGCGAGATTTCACGTTCGCTTATTTCCCGGCTGAGTTTCTGGGAAATCAGTTTTTCCTTGTATTTATGGATCAAGATAGAAGAGGAATAGTCTTCCACTTGTTTCCGGATATTTTTTTCCTCGTCACTTAGGTTCTGGGTCGCTTTGTGCAGCAGCAATTCCTTGGTAATCCAGTTCCGCACGTAGCTTTGTGCCATGATGAGGCTATCTTTCGAGGGTGTTCCTTGGGGAATAAAACCGGAAACTTCCGATTTCAACAGATATTTGTCAAAAACCTTTGCCACGGGTTGCTCGTTTTTCGCGAACTTATCGTTGCAAGCCCATAGGAAGGGAATAAAAATCAGTATATGTTGTAGTTTCATGATTTTATGCGATTAATATTCGGGCGAAAATAATAAAAAGCGATTTAAATATACGAGTTTGTGAGAGTTTTTTCGTCTATTTTGTATTTTTGCGAATAGAATTCGAAGAATGACCCGTGATATAAAAGAGATATTAAAGACTTACTGGGGATACGATGATTTCAGATCCTTGCAGGAAGAGATAATCCGTTCCGTACTAGACGGGAAGGACACGCTTGCTCTCATGCCTACGGGAGGGGGAAAGTCGCTCACGTATCAGGTGTCCGGGCTAGCGATGGAGGGCGTCTGTCTGGTGGTGACGCCCTTGATTGCCCTGATGAAGGATCAGGTGGAGGATTTGAAGAACAGGGGGATTCCGGCCGAGGCGATCTACACGGGGATGAGGCGTGACCGGGTGGAGTCGATCATTAATAAGTGTATATATGACACGGTTAAGTTCTTGTACGTGTCACCCGAGCGATTGTACTCGGAACGGTTCCGGGAAAAATTGAGGTTGATGAACGTGTGTCTGATTACCGTGGATGAGGCTCATTGTATTTCTCAATGGGGGTATGATTTTCGTCCCCCGTACTTGCGAATAGCAGAGGTGCGTGAATTCTTTCCCGGGGTGGCCACGCTGGCACTCACGGCCACGGCTACTCCAGAGGTCGTGGAAGATATTCAGAAACAACTGCATTTTTCAACCCCGAACGTCCTCTCTAAAAGTTTCCGTCGGGAAAATATTTCCTACGTGATCCGGGACACGGAAGCCAAGCCGTTGGAATTATTCAATATTTTGTCCAAGGTGCAGGGAGGGGCGATCGTGTACGTGCGTACCCGGTTGAAGGCTTCTTCGATTGCCGCTTTTCTGAACAAGTCGGGGATCAAGTCTGACTTTTATCATGCCGGGTTGTCTTCAGCCCAGCGGGCACGTAGGCAGGAGGCGTGGAAAAGCGGGAAGGTCCCCGTGGTCGTGGCGACAAACGCTTTCGGGATGGGGATTGATAAGGCGGACGTGCGGGTCGTGGTGCATTATGACGTGCCGGATAGTCCGGAGGCCTATTTCCAAGAGGCGGGACGTGCCGGACGGGACGGGAAACGGGCATACGCCGTGTTACTTTCCAGCCGGGCGGCTTTGGGTGGTTTGAAAAAACGGATTGATGATGCTTTTCCCCCGAAAGATTATATATTGAGGGTGTACGAGGCCTTGGCGAACTATTACCAGTTGGGTGAGGGCGAGGGACAGGGACGGGCGTTCGAGTTCAATTTGAAACTGTTTGCCCGTAATTTTAAACTCAACGAGGCGAGGGTGATGTCTGCCATCAGTATTCTGGAGGTTGCGGGGTTCTTGGGGTACACGACGGATATAAATTCCCGTTCCCGGGTGATGTTCACCGTGTTACGGGATCGGTTGTACGAGTTCGAGACGGGTGATCCCTTGTTGGAAAGACTTATGGTTCTCCTGATGAGAAATTATGCCGGAATTTTCGTGCAGGATGCTTACGTGGACGAAGGTTTTTTGGCTGATCAGCTCGACGTGACACGCAAGGTGCTGTATGATGCTTTTATTTCTTTGGCAAAGCGTAAGATTATTCGCTACGTGCCGGGGGACGTGAAACCTTACATCGTGTATTACCAGCCCCGGTTGCCATTGTCCTATATCACAATCGGGAGGGAGGCTTACGAGAACCGGAAGGAGTTGTTTGTCACGAAGATCGGGGCCATGGCCCGTTATATCCGGGATGACGAAACGTGTCGCCAGCTTTTGCTTATGGAGTATTTTGGGCAGAAAGAAGACAAGCCTTGCGGGATATGTGATGTTTGTATCGGGAAGAAAAAACGCTTGCATCGGGAAGAGCGGAAAAGCTTGGAGGAACGGATTTTGCAGGTGCTTGCCAGGCAAAATACGAATATCCGGGAGTTGGTACATCAATTAGGTGAGGACAAGGAAGTTGTGGTCGAGCAAATCCGGAAATTGCTGGATGAAGGGAAAATTCAGTATGTTTCAACCTTGGAACTGGGGTTGACGGAGAAATCCTAGAGGTTAATTTAGTATGATTGCGTTATACTCTTTTCGCAGTCTCTTAGGTGTTTCACTAATAGGTTAACGATAGGTTGACTGTACAGGGTGTAAACTTTTTGTTGTTTTTTGCTTGAAAAATGATTGAGGTATTAGTGAGACATAGGTGCAAGTCACTGTTGAGTATGGGGAGGCTCACTAGGGATTTGTTTACAAGTTATTAAAAAAAGATTCGAATTTATCGGTACCTTTTTCTTCGTGAAGTGTTATAAGGTAAAATAGCACGAAATGAAAAAGGAAACAGAGTATATTATCCAGTTGATCGTGAAAAGACTTCAAGGAGGCTTGTCTCCCGAAGAGGAAACTTTCTTCACGGCTTGGAAATCACGTTCCAAGGCCAACGAGGAGTTGTATGAACGATTGGAAAATGAATATGAGGAACATACGGAATATCCTTTATACGAACAGTTTAATGCTCGTCGGTCGTGGCCGTCTGTCATGAAAGACATTCGGAAGAGACATTCCATTCGACGCTTGTATCGTGGAGTTGCCGCGGCTGCCATCGTGTTATTGAGTGTATCTTCTTATCTGATGTTTTCGACGGGCGGGGAGAAAGTACTGCCCGTGGCCCGGGTGGAGTCGGGCAACCATTTTTCTTTTGGGAAGCGTGCCTCGCTGATTCTGCCGGGAGGGGATACTTTGCTGATTGCCCCGGGGGTGGCGGACACGCTTGACGAGCAATTACCTTTCGTGAGTAATAATGGTGAAACCTTGATCTATCATACTCCCCGGACGGCGGATTCTTTGGTGTATAATACGCTGAAAATACCTCGTGGCGGGGCTTATTCCTTGCAGTTGTCGGATGGTACGAAGGTAATGCTGAATTCCGATTCCCGGTTAAAGTTCCCGCAATCTTTTTCGGGTGATACCCGGGAGGTGTATCTGGAAGGAGAAGGATTTTTCCAGGTGGCAAAGGATGCTGCGAAACCCTTTATTGTGCATTGTGAGAAGTATGCCGTGCGTGTGTTAGGTACTACGTTTAATATTTCTGCTTACCGGAACGATGAAGTTTCGATGACGACGTTAGTCGAGGGACGGGTGAATATTGAGTGCGGGAATACGGTTGTTGCGTTGACTCCCGGACTGATGGCTGCCGTGGCCGATTCGAAAGTGACGACCCGGGAAGTGAACGTGGAGTCCTATATTTCTTGGACGAGAGATCAGTTCAGTTTCAGCGAGGAACGTCTGGAGGATTTGTTAAAAAAGATTTCCCGCTGGTATGACGTGGAGTTCGTGTTTGATGATGAGGAGATCAAGGATTATAAATTTTCCGGGTTTATGCCCAGGTACGAGAGTATAGATGCTATCCTGCAAATTATGGAACAAGCTGCAAATGTAACCTTTAAGATGAATAATAAACAGATCGTGGTATACACGCATCAGGAATAGAAAACAGGTGTTATTATAATTTTTATTTAAAATTTCATACATGAAAAGATGGATTACCCTAGGTATGGTAATACTATTAGTATTGCCATGCACTCAGACTTCATTCGCTTCTGCGAGAAAGAAAAAGACAGTGGCAACGGAAACGAAAAAAGAACCGACCAAACGGCAAAGTAAATATGATAAGTTGGTAAAGAATAAATCGTGTGAGACAGCCCGGGGGGAATTCGTGACCTTGCATAAGCTGGATGGGAAGGTTTATTTCGAGTTTCCAGTGAAATATCTGGGGCGGGAAATGTTACTAGCCTCGACGATTTCGGAGGCGAGTGATAATAACCTATGTGCTATCGGTTATAAACCGAAAGATCCAATGCATATAAAATTCACGAAGACGGACAGCACGATTTTTATGCGGGAAGTGAATGTGTCCGCGACTTGTAACCCTCAAGAGGGGCATATGAGGGAAGTGATGGCAAGGAGTTTTATGGACCCGATTATCGGTTCATATAAAATCTATTGCTACACGAACGATAGTTCTGCTTTTTTGCTTGATATGACCTCTTTGTTTACGGGTAATTCGGAGCGATTGGCACCGATTTCCAGTGGAGGTGGAATGGTTGAGATTACAGCCGTGTTTAATAGTGCGGGTTCTATTTTGGATGGAATTAAGGCTTTTGATGATAACGTGACGGTAAAGTCGTATCTTTCCTATTCCGTGTCGGCCAAGATGATGGGGATGTTTATTGTGAAGAAAAACGAGCCTTTGACGGTGAAAGCAACCCGTACTTTGCTGTTGTTGCCGGAAGAGAAGATGCATCCACGGGTGAGTGATACCCGGATTGGGGTGTTTGTTACGAATACGAAACAACATATTTCTACCGACGAGGACCGGATTCAGATTTACACGCTGGCCAATCGCTGGCGGGTGGAACCGAAAGATGTGGAGGCCTATAAACGAGGTGAGCTGGTGGAACCCGTGAAACCGATCGTGTTTTATGTGGATGATGCTTTTCCTGCCATGTGGAAGGAACCCGTGCGGAAGGCTGCTTTGCGTTGGAATGTTGCTTTCGAGAAGATCGGGTTGAAGAACGTGATCCAGGTGCGGGATTTCCCGAAGGATGATCCGACTTTTGATCCGGATAATCTGAAATACTCTTGTATTCGTTATGTTCCGGCTGCGATCACGAATGCTATGGGGCCCTCGTGGACTGATCCGAGAACAGGTGAGATCATTAACGCGTCTGTAATTATTTTTAATGATGTAGTGAAGTTGGCCAATCAATGGCGTTTTTTACAAACTTCTCAAGTTGATCCGTCCGTGCGTATCAAGAAAATGCCGGATAATATTCTGGAAGAATCCATTGAATATATCGTGGCTCACGAGGTGGGGCATACTCTTGGGTTGATGCACAATATGTCGGCATCGGCAGCCTATCCGGTTGATTCGTTACGTTCTGCAAAGTTTACTCAAAAGTACGGGACGACACCTTCCATCATGGATTATGCCCGGTTTAATTACGTGGCGCAACCCGAAGATAAGGGTGTGAAGTTGACCCCACCTAATTTGGGTATTTATGACGAGTATGTGATTAAGTGGTTGTACTCGCCCCTGTACGGTCTTTCGGCTAAAGAGGAGCAAGCTATGTTGGAGAGTTGGATTGACGAACATGCAGGAGATCCCATATATCGTTATGGAAAGCAACAGGTGATTGCCCGTTACGATCCGAGTGCGTTGGAAGAGGATTTAGGGGACGATGCTATTAAGGCCGGGGATTACGGGATCAAGAATCTGAAATATATCGTGGCCAACATGAATGATTGGTTTGTGGATGATACGGATGGCTCGCATCGTGAGAATCTGTATAACGAGCTGGGGAATCAGTATTACCGTTATTTGAAAAATGTCATGCATAATGTGGGGGGTATTTATCTGACGGAGGTGAAACCGGGTACTGCCGGAAAGACATTTCAATCCGTGCCGAAAGAATTGCAACGTAACTCTTTTGTGTGGGTGATCAAGCAATTGAAAAATAGTGATTGGTTACATAACACGGGATTGACTGATCAGTTCGGACTACGGGTTGCCTTGCCACCGATTGTGTGTTACTACACGGCAACGGAGTTGTTAGGAACGTATAAGAACGTGGTGTTGTCTGCTCACGTGTCTCAAGATCCCTACACGTTGAAGGCTTACTTTGATGATTTGTACAACCACGTGTGGGAGAATGCTATAAAGGGGCGTAAGCCGACTTCGGGGGAGAAGATATTACAACGTTTGGTGGTGGATCAGGCTGCTGACGTGATTACCAAGAAGAGTAAGCTGGTGAAGGTGCTAGCCGATCCGGACGAGGGGCTGGGAATGGAGAATGCGTTTATGCCGTCCGTGGATGAGATTGTAGCTTACGGTTTGGACCCGACCGGATTGGTGGGACAATACCAGAATGAGTTGCGGGAATTGGAACAAGTTCATGGGAAGGGACTTGTGGCCAAGCAACTGACCTCTTTCGGACATGGTTATGATTGGCAGTACCGGGTGAATACCCGTACGATCGATGATTCGAAAACGTATTTCTACGCTTATGCTTTACGTGTGAAGAATTTGTTGAACAGTAGATTGGCTTCGGCAGATTCCGATACGAAAGCACATTACCAGACGATGCTTTATGCTTTGGACGAAGCGTTAAATGCTCTGAATAAAAAATAAATGTTACAAGCACTTAAAACCTTTTGGGGTTTTAAGTGCTGAAAAGATCTCGAAATGGTCTTCTATGTGTTTTTTACAAACCTAAACAAACTGAAAATGGGAAAGAACTTGTCTATGAAACAGGCGAGCTATAGCCAATGGGCTACGAAAGTATGCATGTTGCTTGGTTGCTTGATTTTATTCAGCTTTTCGGGTTTTGGTGGCGGAACGTCACCTAAATTCGATGAGAAAACACCTTTGAATCTGAAATTCGAGAAAGCCACGATGTTGCAGGTTTTGAATGCCTTGAAAAAGGAGACATCACTTGATTTCGTTTATAACCACGAGGAGATTCAGGGAATCCCTCTTATTACTAAAGAATTTAAGAATGTGACGGTAAGGGAGATTCTGGATTACTGTTTGCAGAATACACCTTACACGTACACGCTTGTGAATGATGTTGTGATTATTAAAAAGCGCCAGGAAACGAAAACGGTTGACAAGGTGAGTATCACCGGAGATGTTAAGGATGCTGACGGTAACCCGCTACCGGGAGCCACGGTTCTGCTGAAAGGAACTTCTTTAGGAGTGGCCACGGATGCGACGGGTAAGTTTAAGCTGGAAATTCCCGCACAAAAGGAGATGATACTGATATTTAATTTTATCGGAATGGCAAGCCAGACCATCACGGTGACGAAATCCGAGGAGTTGCATGTTGTTTTGAAGGAAGACACTCGTGAGTTGGAAGATGTCGTGGTTACCGGTTATTACACGCAGGCTAAAAATGCCTACACGGGGGAATTGACCACGGTGAAAGGGGAGGATTTGCTGAAAGTGTCCCCGACGAATCTGATTCAGGCGCTGGCCTCATTGGTGCCGGGTTTACGGATTGTGGAAAATAACGAGCAGGGGTCCAATCCGAATGCGATTCCCGAGATTCTGATCCGGGGGGCGAATTCCATCATGACCGAGAATCAGGCGGACGTGAATACGCCTTTGATTATGCTGGATGGGGTTGAGATTTCGATACAGGAGTTGTATGACTTGGATATTTACGATATTGGGCAGGTGACCGTGTTGAAGGATGCTTCTGCGGCGGTGTTGTACGGGGATAAAGCTGCCAGTGGCGTTATCTTGGTGGAGAGAACGAAAGTGACGGAATCCAAGCCTCGCTTGAGTTATAATTTCACGCCTAATTTCAGCTATCCGGATTTGACATCCTTGCGTTTGTGTAATGCAGAACAGAAGTTGGAACTGGAACGTTTGGCCGGGTTGTACGATGAAGTGAATGGGAGCCTTGATCCGGCGTATTACTACAAGTTGGATAATATCCGCCGGGGTGTTTACACGGATTGGCCATCCAAGCCTTTACGCTGGGCTTTCTCGCACAATCATTCGGTGACGTTGACCGGTAGGGGAAACGGGATCGAGTACAGGGCAAGCGGGAGTTTCAGGGATGCCTATGGCGTGATGAAAGGGGATAACCGTCGGAACTACGGGGCGAATTTTTCTTTCGCGTATCACTTAACGGATAAATTGACTTTTAATTACCGTTTCGCTTTCACGATGACCGATAGCAAAGCAAGTCCTTACGGGGATTTCGGGAAATACACGAGACTGAACCCGTATAATCCGGTGTATGACGAATACGGGGAGTATATAAAACTCTATTATTTTGATCCTTACCTTTCAAATGCCAATGATTCCCGGAATCAAGGAAATCCGTTGTACGATGCAACGTTGTCCAGTTTTAACAAGGGACGGAACAAGTCGTTTTCGAATTACTTGAGTATGCGGTGGGATATTAAAAAGGCATTTTTTATCACGGGCGATATTAACGTGAATATGAGTGATTCTTACACGAAGGTGTACGTGTCACCGGATGATTCTTCGTTTGAAGGTAAGTTTTTAAACCAGAAAGGAACTTATTCTTTCACGCATAACGAGAGTACGAACTGGGCGGGAAAGATTGCGTTAAATTATCGTTTACCTCTGAATGAAACAGGTAACACGGTGTTGACCGTGAACGTGGGTACAGATTTTAAAATGGGGAATTCTTCTTCTATCACGACGAAGGCGGAAGGATTTTTGAAAGATGGTATGACAGATATTAAATTTGCTTCTCAATATGCCTCTACCCGTCCGAGTGGTGGAGATAAGAAAACTAGAGAAGTCGGTTTTTACGGGACCGGTAGTTTCGAGTTGCTGGGACGTTATTTCCTGAACGGTTCCTATAAATCGGCCGGATCATCCCGTTTCGGGAGTGATCATCGCTTTGCCCCGGTGTGGTCGGCAGGTATCGGATGGAACGTTGACAAAGAGAGTTTTATGGGTAGCGTGAGTTGGTTGAATATGCTACGGTTGCGTTTTAGCGTGGGATCAACGGCTAACGTGACGTTCTCACCCTATCAGGCAATGACGACTTATAATTACACGACAGATCTGATTCATTACGCGGGAATCGGGGCGGTACCGATCACGATGGGAAACCCGGATCTGAACTGGCAGATCACGATGAAATATAACTGGGGGTTGAGTGCCACGTTGTTTAATGAACGGATAAATATTGATGCCAGTTATTACAAGAATAAAACGAAAGATGCTTTGATGCCGATTTCTTTACCTTGGTCCGTGGGAGTTTCCTCCGTGCAGGTGAATATGGGAAAATTGGAAAACTCCGGATGCGAGTTTGCGATCTCGGCGCACGTGATCAAGCAAAAAGGACTCTTCTGGATGGTCACGGTGAATGGCTCTCACACGATGGATAAGTTGACAAACGTGTCAACCGCCTTGAAGTCAATCGAGGTTGCCCAGTCTTTGGGGGCTCGTCCTTCGTTGATGTTCCAAGAAGGCGGTTCGCAGTTTGGTATTCATGCCATGCGTACGGCCGGGATTGATCCGGCATCGGGAAAAGAGATTTTTATTAATAGCAAAGGCGAGTACACGTTTGATTACGACAAGGATGAACGGGTAGAGGTTGGAAATTCGAATCCGATTCTGGAGGGAAGTATTTTTTCCAGTTTATCGTACAAGGGGTTCACGCTGAATATAACTACCGGTTATAAATTCGGGGGTGATGCTTACAATAACACGTTGGCCGACAAGGTGGAGAACATAAATCCGTGGGAAAACGTGGATCGCCGGGCATTTACCGATCGGTGGAAAGAACCGGGTGATTTGAAACGTTTTCTGGGTATCCCGGAAAGTAAAAGTGATAACAAGCGGTATTCAGAGCGTTTCGTTGAACGGGATAATTTGTTCGAGATCCGGAACATATCGATTAACTATGAATTTAAACCGGAATGGTTGAAGAGATTTGGGGTTAAACGGTTGAATGTCGGGTTCGGGATGAATGATATAGCCCGTTTTTCTTCTATGAAGTTGGAACGGGGAACTTCCTATCCTTTCGAGAGGAGTTTTAACATTACTTTCAGACCGACTTTTTAGTAAACAGTAAATTGAAACGAGTATGAAAAAGATAATAATTCTACTGTGTATACCATTCTTCTTTCTCCGGTGCGATAGTTTTTTGGATGTGAATCCGGATTCGGAAGTGGTGAATGACGATATGTTCAATTCGGCAAGCGGTGTTGAGGATGCCCTCTATGGCGTGTACATGACGATGGTAACAAAGGATATGTATGGACGACTGATGTCCACGACGATACCGGAGATTCTGGCACAGAATTTCACTTCGACTTATCAGTACTTGCCTTATTTGGGGCGTTTCGAGTACGAGCGGAGTGAAACGAGAAATATGTATAAGAATATCTGGAAGACCAGTTATCTGGCGATTAGTTATTTGAATAATATTATAAATAATCTGGAAAGTAAGAGCGAGAAGGATTTCCGGCATTACAATTTATACATGGGGGAGGCCTTGGGATTAAGGGCGGTTATTCATTTTGATTTACTGCGCTTTTTTGCCGTACACGTGACTTCTATCGATGAAGCGGCAAAAGCGAGAGCTATTCCCTACGTGACGGAGTATGATTTTAAGGTGACACCTTATTCTTCGGTGGAGGAAATTTACTCGAAAGTGATAGCCGAGCTTAAAAGAGCGGAGGCGTATTTGTCGGAGGATGAGGTTCTGATGCCTGCCGAACGGGTGGGAAATGAAAAGGGATTTACCGGGGCCCGTGTGTTACATTTCAATTTATACGGGGCGCAGGCTACTCTGGCACGGGTTTACTGGATGAAGGGTGATCTGGATAGTGCCCGGATTTACGCGGACAAGGTGATTCGGTCCAATAAGTTCCGTTTCGCTAGTAAGACGTCCTTGAATACATTCATGCAGAAAACGGTGTCGATGGAGGAAACAATATGGGGGCTGTACAACGCGGAAGTCTATTCCGACTGGCTGACCCAGCACGTGCGGAGGCAGGGATTGGGTGATCTGACCACGGATTTTAAAAGTATCTATGCTTATGAAGGGCCTACCGGAAAGAAGGATTACCGTTTGGATAATTGGTTTGGGACATACAATAGGAGCGGAACTCCGGTGGATATATTGGTGAAAGTGATGGGAAATGTATCCGATACGACTTCTCTCACGACGAGTTATAACGGGGGGCCTTATCTGGGAACAAGTATGATTCGAATTCCGGAAATGTATTATATTATGTCAGAGGCTCTGCTTGCAACCGGAAATGCGGAAGGAGCGATGGAATATCTGGATGCGGTGGTTGATGCCCGAGGGATGGAGAAATTTGCGGACCGGACTCCTCTTGTCGATATTACGCTGAGTGATATTATGGCGGAACGCCGAAAGGAATTTATCGGGGAGGGACAATGGTGGTTCTGTCTGAAGAGATTGAACAGTCCCGTGAAATTGAGTGGGGCGACCGGGGCCACCATTCCCGGCAGTGATAAGATATATGTTCTGCCGTTGCCCGTGGAAGAGGAAGATTATCGTCCTGAATAATTAAAATAAGAATGTTATGAGAAATAAATATCTACTATATATCGGAATATTCCTCTGCATGGGAATATGGGCGTGTAGCAATGATGCCGTGTACTATGACGTGAATCAGAAAAGATCCATTTATTTCACTTGGGATCGTTATAATTCTGTCACGAAAACAGCAAGTGACACCGTGTTTTTCAGTTTCGCCTTGTACAACGAGACCGAGTACGAGTATCGAGTTCCGATCAAGGTGGCCGGAATGCCGCTTGGCGAGGAATTGACTTACGAGGTGGAAGTTGTCGCGGATTCTTCAACGGCTAAGTATGACAAGCATTTTAAATTCGGGAAACTGGTGATCCCGAAAAATGAGATTGAAGGGTATCTGTCTATTATTTTGGATCGTACGGAGGATATTATGGATCATCCGGTCATACTCTATCTCAAGTTTAAGGAGAATGATTATTTCAAACCGATTGCTAATAATTACTATCGTTTGTCGGTCGTGGATGGTGCTTTGCCCGAACCGCAATGGTGGGCTCCCAATTTCTTGGGGGTGTATGCCCGGAACAATGATCGCCTTTACCGGAAGATGCTAGAATATTTTTGGCAACTGGAAGAGTTGAAACCTATCTTTTATAAAGAGAAAGTGGAAGAATACGGGTTATACTTGGAGTATGCCAAGGCGGGATTCTATCAGGTGAAGGGTAATATTATTTGGATAAATTACGTGTTTAAGCCTGCTTACGATTTCTATACTGACCCAGCGAACACGTATGAAGGGTTTGATATGGTGAATCCGGATCGGTTTATCCGCTAAAAGAGAATTTAAAATTAAATGGTAAGTTATGAAAATGAAGTTATATATAATCATGCTGTTTTGCCTCATGGTGGGGATGTATTCCTGCTATGATGATGATACGACTTCCGGGAGGAAAGAGGTGTCGTTACTGACAATTACCGCTGCTCATGACACGCTTACGACCTCTTTCGGGGAGGAGCTTGTGGTGAATCACTTGAAAATAGAGCAGTCCGGGGAGGAATTGCCTTTAACTTACGAGTGGGCGTACGGGGATCTGGATATTTCCGGGGGAGCCGTGAAACCTTACCCGATTAAAGACACGCTTCACGTGGTATCGACAGATCCGGAGCTTAAATATGCTTTTCGGGAATTGGGTACGTTTGCCTTGCGTTTGAAGGTGGATAACGGTGAAACGACAATATTCAAGTTCTTTATTCTTCAGATAGATACCGAATTTTCCGAGGGAATTACTATTTTGAGCCGGGATGATGCCGGGAAAGGAAGGCTTTCTTTTATGAAGACGTTGACTAAAGAGGAGATCAGTGGGGGAAAGGTACCGACTTTCCGTACGGATATAATGGAAATAGCTAATCCCGGAATGGAGTTGGAGAATGTGACAGACATGATTCAGCAGGGAGGGCGCTTGATGGTTAGTTCGGGAAGTAACGGTAGAATTTACAATATGGATTCCCGTTCTTTTGATATCGAAACTGCGACCTCTTTTGCTGGTAAGTTTCCGGGGGCCAATATTCAGCAATTCGTCGCTATATCGGCATATAGTAATATGCACGTACTTTCGGAAAATAAGAGAGCTTATGTTTACGAGACGGACGTGGATGAATTGTTGGTATTGGATGCTTTTGACGGTTTGGAAGTGGATGCCGGGGTATCTCATAGTAAACCGGTGTTTATAAATTATGGAACTTCAACTATGTATGCCCCTAGTACGTCCTCAGGTGCGGTGAATAGTGGGACGATTTTTACGAATTATGACATCGTTAATGCTTGTTTTATCAACACTTATCTGTATGTATTCTCCACAGATAAGAATGATCCATTGCATATTTATATACCTCGAACATCAGCCTCATTTGCCAAACCTACCGCAGCGAATACGGTGGATTATCAAAGTTCGCAGCCCATTGGCATGGATCGTAATTCTATGACTGTGGGTACAAAGGTGTATAATTGTATCTATTACACGTACAATAATGAAATATATCGTTGGGACCCCGGGCGGCAGTTGCCAACAACTCCTTCTATCACTGTCCCGACAGGTATGGAAATAACGACCATTGCTGTTGATCCCGATCAAAAATTACTTTATGTTGGGTTGTACGAGTCTGGTAGTGCGAAGGAATTGAAAGGAGGTTTGTATATTTATGATGCAGATAGCGGGGAGTTGCTTGAAACATATGATAATATTGCGGACAGGCCGGTTCGTGTGATTTATAAAGAACGTGTATAGCGTAAATGTTTGTGTGAAATGATTCATGAAAAATCGTGTAAAGGCTCTGTTAGCCTTTACACGATTTATGACATAAATAATATCTCGTCATATGAATGAAGGTAAATCATTTCGGTCTCTATTTTGTTGTGAATAAGAAGTATTTTGTGTATTTTTGAAATAGTGTTGTCCGAGAAGATGATACTTTGTAAGCGGGAAACCGAATGTTTATTCGTATAAAGTGCATGATGATAGATTTTATGGAACGGGAAGTTGTATATGAGCGTTTTGTGAAAGGGGATGAGAAAGCCTTGGAATTGTTGTACGATCAATATTTTGCAACATTAGGAGTTTACGCGGGACGTTTCTTGCGTGAAGAGAATGTTTGCGTGGACATCGTGCATGAGAGTTTTATCAAGGCGTGGGAGAAAAGGAAACAGTTTACCTCGTTTCAGATGATTATCAGTTTTTTGTATACTTGCGTGAGAAATGCTTGTCTGAACGAGTTGCGGCATCTGGACATAAAGAATAAAGTCCTGTTGCAACAGGCGTCCTGTCTCGATATTGAAGGGGAAATCATAGAACATGAGGTGAAACGAATTATCTGGACTGAAATTGCCCGATTGGCGGGTGATTATAAAGAAATCATGGCGATGAGTCTAGAAGGGTATTCTACCAAGGAGATTTCGGAGGAGTTGAATCTTTCCGAACAGACGATTAAAAATAAAAAGGGAGAGGCGTTAAAACAACTTCGCAAAAATATGGGACCGTACCAATGGTGTCTCCGTTTTTTCTTTTAAGGAATAGTTTGCTTGTAATATTCTATATCATTGATTTATAATTCGTATATTTGTCTTATCTTCGGGACAAAAAGAGAATCTTCAGTGTCGTTTTTGTTTGTGAAATTGAAACTTGGTATCTCTTTTTTCCCTAATCTTGCAACTCGCCAAAATCGATACTTGCTTGATTGAAATTTTTTATTTATTTTATTATTTTTGCTCCCCTTGTTTTGAAAAAGTTGTAGAAAACAGGGATAGAATGTAAATTAAATATTTGAACGTGAATGAATAAAGTTGAGAGTTTGCGTTAAGTAGCAATGATGGTGTGATGATGTTTTTACGGGTTTGTGCCGCATGGTACAATGAATGATATTAGGTGCAAAATAATATGTTTAGGAAATAAGGTGATGGAAACATATTTTGCATGTATGGTATTTAAAGGACAAATTAGATGAGAGTAGACTTGGTATTTGGGTTTAGAGGCAAGTTATGTGATGTTGTGAAATGGAGTCTGTTGTTCTGCTGTGTATGTTTTTCGGAAATCCCCGTGGCGGGAGAATCACGTTCTTCCTTGATCGTGATCACGGGAGAGGTGAAAGATGCAGATGGCGAACCGCTTCCGGGCGTGACGGTTGTCCTGAAAGGGACTTCTTGGGGATGTGCCACGGGTACGGATGGGAAGTTTCGACTGGAATTCCCGGAACAACAGGAGATGGTATTACTTTTTCGGTTTGTCGGAATGAAGAATCAAGAAGTTACGGTTACCGGAACCCGGCATATCCGAGTGACGATGGTGAAGGATATGAAGGAGTTGGACGATGTGATCGTGACGGGATATTACACGCAGGCGAAAAATGCTTTTACCGGGGAGATTACCCGGATCAAGGGTGAGGATTTATTGCGGGTGTCCCCGACGAACCTGTTACAAGCGTTGGCAATCTTAACGCCGGGATTGAGGATTGTAGAGAATAACGAGGCGGGGTCAGACCCGAATGTCGTACCTGAGATTCTGATTCGTGGGGCGAGTTCAATCATGACAAAAGGACAGGAAGGGGTGAACGCTCCCTTGATTATGTTGGACGGGGTAGAGATTTCTGTGGAGGATTTGTATGATCTGGATATTTACGATATAGAGCAGATTTTGGTGTTGAAGGATGCTTCTGCGGCGGTGCTTTACGGGGAGAAAGCGGCAAACGGTGTGATTCTGGTGGAACTGGTGCGGGGAAAGTCGAATAAGCCGAGATTCAGTTATAATTTCACACCGATGTTCAGTTTTCCCGATCTGACCTCTCTTCGCTTGTGTAACGCGGAAGAAAAGTTGGAATTGGAACGTTTGGCGGGATTGTATGATCGGGTAGATGGTAGTCTTGATCCGGCTTATGATTACAAGCTGGAGAATATCCGCCGGGGTGTCAACACGGATTGGGCGACGAAACCTTTGCGGAATGCTTTCATGCATAGTCATTCTGCCACGATGACCGGGCGGGGTGGCGGAATCGAGTACAAGGTAACGGGACGGTTGTCTGATACATATGGTGTGATGAAAGGTGATTATCGTCGGAATTACGGGGTGAATGTCTCTTTGTCATATCGGTTTGCCCGGGATGTAGTGGCCACTTACCAGTTAGCTTATACCATGACTGAGGGAAAGAATAGTCCTTATGGGAGTTTTGCGCAGTACACGAGGTTGAACCCGTACAATCCGGTGTATGACGAGGACGGGAAATATATACGGAATTATTACTTCGATCCGGTAAACCAGACGATGGAACGGCAGGTGAATCCGTTGTATAATGCCACGCTGGCGAGCTTTTCGAAGAGTCAGAATAAAGCGGTGACGAATTCTTTGGCGTTGCGCTGGGATGTGAACGAGGCTTTGTTTATCACGGGAAACGTGAGTGTGCGACAGGGTGACGCATGGAATAAGGTGTATGTTTCCCCGGAGGATGCGAGTTTCACCTTGCAGGAGATTCCTCAGAACAAGAAAGGAACTTACACGGCGCTTTCAACCGAGAAGACGGATTGGGCCGGGAAACTGGTGCTAAATTATCGTTTGCCACTGAATGAGGAGGGAAATTCGATTCTTTCCCTGAGCGCAGGTACGGACATCGGGAAGGACAAGTCGTCCTCGATGCAGGTGAAAGCAGAAGGGTTTATGAAGGACAAGATGACAGATATTAAATTTGCCTCGCAATATGCGACCACTCGTCCCGTGGGAGGCGAGAAGGAGTCGGCGGAAGTGGGGTTCTTCGTGAATGGTAGTCTTGATTTGCTGGGACGATATTTTATTAACGCTTCCTACAAGACAGCGGGTTCGTCGAAGTTTGGCAGTAAGCATCGTTTTGCCCCGGTCTGGTCGGCGGGAATCGGTTGGAATCTGCACGAGGAAAGATTTATGAATTTCGATTGGTTGAATGTATTACGTCTTCGGTTTAGCGTTGGTTCGACGGCAAACGTGACGTTTACGCCTTATCAGGCTTTGACCACTTATCTTTATGATTCCGACTTGATTCATTATAGCGGGATGGGTGCGGTTCCGATCACGATGGGGAATCCCGATATGAAGTGGCAGGTTACCCGAAAGTATAATTGGGGATTGACGGCTACTTTCTGGAAAGAACGGGTGAACGTGGAGGCTAGTTACTACGTGAACAAAACGAAGGATGCCTTGATGCCTTTGACCTTACCGTCTTCTGTCGGTGTCTCTTCGGTATTGGTGAATATGGGTAAGTTACAGAATTCAGGCTACGAGTTTTCCATTTCTGCACAAGTGGTTAAGCGAAATAACCTGCTTTGGATGGTGATGGTAAACGGATCGCACGTGTTTGATAAACTGACGAGTATCTCGGATGCGTTGAAGGCGGAGAACATGGCAGCTTACTATGGCGTGAAACCTCAGCCGATGTTCGTGGAAGGGGGATCTCAGTTCGGTATTTATGCCATGCGTTCTGCGGGAATTGATCCGGCTTCCGGGCAAGAGGTGTATATCAAGAAGAATGGGAATTACACGTTTACTTACAATAAGAACGAGCGAGTGGAAGTCGGGAACACGAATCCCATGCTGGAGGGAAGTCTTTTCACGAGCTTGTCGTACGGGGGATTCACGTTGAATGTCACCGCAGCGTACAAGTTTGGCGGTGATATTTACAACACGACTTTGGCGAATAAAGTGGAGTGTATTGATCCCTACGGGAATGTGGATCGTCGGGCTTTTACCGAACGGTGGAAGAAACCGGGCGACTTGGTACGTTTCTTGGGGATTCCGGAGAACGTGAGCGATGAGAATCGGTATTCCGAGCGTTTCGTGGAACGGGATAACACGTTTGCGATAACGAGTATCATGTTGAATTACGAGTTTAAACCCGGTTATTTGCGCAAGATCGGGATTAAGAGACTGAATCTAGGCATAGGCGTTGCCGATATTGCCCGGTTCTCTTCCGTGAAACAGGAACGAGGTACGGAATATCCTTTTCAACGGAGTTTTCATATCACGTTTAGACCGACATTTTGATAACGACTAAAGGCAAAAGATGATGGAGAAAATAATATTACTGGCGTGTATCTCTTTATTTTTCTTGGGATGTGGGAATTTCCTAGATATAAATCCCGAATCGGAGGTGGTGAACGATGATATGTTCAGTACGGCGGAAGGTGTGGAGGATGCGTTGTATGGGGTGTATATGTCGATGGTGAAAGAGGATATGTATGGTGGGGATATGTCGGTGTTGATACCGGAGTTGCTGGGACAGAATTTTGTTACGGATGATGGAACTTACAGGTATTTGTCTACATTGAATTTTGTAAGTCAATCGGCAAAATATATTGTAAAGGATATGTGGAAAGCTAGTTATCTCGTAATTAGCTATCTAAACAATATTATAGAGAATTTAGATCAGAAGAGTGTGAAAGATTTTGAGTATTATGACTTATATCGTGGGGAGGCTTTAGGATTGAGAGCGGCGATCCATTTTGATTTATTGCGATTGTTTGCTGTTCACATAAATTCAATGGATGAAAGTGCGAAAGCAAAGGCTATTCCTTATGTAACGAAATATACTTTTAAAGTAACTCCTTTTTCATCAGTAGAAGAAGTGTATGAGAAAGTCATTGCAGATCTGAAAGAGGCTGAAATTTGTTTGACTGAAGATGAGACCCTGATGCCAAAGATCCGTAAAGGTGGAGAAAAAGGTTTTACTGGTGCCAGAGAGTTACATTTTAATTTGTATGCAGCGCAAGCAATGTTAGCTAGAGTGTATTGGATGAAAGGGGATTTGGAAAACGCAAAAAAGTATGCGAATAAGGTGATTCAATCGGAAAAGTTCCAATTTGTGAATCAAGAGGATTTATCGACATTTATGAAGAGACGAATTTCTTTGTCCGAGACGATTTGGGGATTATATACGACAAAGATTAGTTCGTATTTGTATGATAGGCATACAGCGAAAACTATAATGATTCTTCATAATGGCTGGAAGTTATTATATAAAAATACAGAAGGACCGGAACCAGGGGAAGATAAACGATTATCTGCTTGGTTTCTTGCTAAAGAAAATACAGGAAATTTGAAAGATATTTGTGCTAAAATTATGGATGAATCGAATGATGCCTCTGAATATTCCGGAGGTGCATATTTCGGTTTTAGTATGATTCGTATTCCGGAAATGTATTATATTATGGCTGAGGCCTTATTGGAGGAAGGAGATAAAGAATATGCAAGAGATTATTTGGATGCCGTGGTGTCAGCTAGAGGCATGGTCAAATTTGCAGATCGAGATACGGGTAAAGATATTACTTTGGAGGATATTATGAATGAACGGAGAAAAGAGTTATTTGGAGAAGGACAATGGTGGTTTTGTTTAAAAAGATTGAATCAGGATATTTATGTGCATGCGTTAGATGCAACTTTAAAAGGGAATGATAGAATTTACACCTTACCTTTACCCACGGAAGAACTTGACCCTCGTTAAATTACAAAATTAGAAAGCGTATGGCTACAAAGTATTTGATATATACAGGAATATTTCTTTTGTTAGGAGCTTGTTCGAACAAAGCTATTTATTATAATCCGGATCAGAAGAGAAGTATCTATTTTAATTGGGATCTTAGTAAATATGTTTCTAACGTGATTCCCGATACGGTGTTTTTCAGTTTTGCAATTTATGAAGAGAAGGAGGTGGAATATCATATCCCGGTGAAAAGTATGGGAATGCCTGTCGATGAGGATCAACATTTTGAGTTGGAAGTCGTGGAGGATTCCACCACGGCGGAATTCGGGAAACATTACGAGTTTGGTACTTTGATCATTCCTAAAAATGAAGTGGAAGGAATATTGTCCTTGAAATTGAAACGGACGGAAGACCTGATGAATCATCTTGTTCTTCTTTATTTGAAGTTTCGGGAGAATGATTATTTCAAACCGATGGAAGGGGAGCATTATTGCCTTTCCATTATGGATGGAAAACTGGCAAAACCGGCTTGGTGGGCTAGTTATTATTTGGGAGAATATAGCAATAATAATGATAGATTGTATTTGAAGATTTTGGAAAACTTTTGGGCTTTGGAAGAGTTAAAACCCGTGTTTTATGCTGAAAAAGCGAAGGAGTACGGGAAGTTTCTGGAAAATGCCCCAACAGCTTTTTTCCAAATGCCGGGAAATATGATTTGGATAAAATACGTGTTGAAACCTGCTTACGAGTATTATCGTGATCCGGTAAACACGTACGAAGGGTTTGCCATGGTTGATCCGGATCGATTTATTCGTTGAGCAAATAAAAGTTATTGGAGATGAAAATTAAATACAGTATCGGGATTTTGTGTTTTACCTTATTCGGGTTGGGAGCCTGTCTGGATGATCAGTCTTCGTTGGGAAATCGGGAGTTATCGGAAATCACTATTTCCGCACCTCATGACACGTTGACGGCTTATTTCGGAGAGGAATTTGTGGTAAGTCATTTGAGCGTGGAACAGTCCGGGGAAGAACTACCTCTCGCTTATGAATGGAGTTACGGAACGTTGAATACAGATGAAGATGGAATGGCGTCCTATCCGATTAAAGATTCGTTACATATCGTGTCGCACGATCCGGAATTGAAATATGCTTTTCGGGAATTAGGCACTTTCGGGTTACGATTGAGAGTTGATAACGGGGAAACGATCCGGTATAAATATTTTGTTCTTCAGGTAGATACCGAGTTTTCGGAGGGGATAACGATATTAAGTCGGGATGGGGATGGAAAAGGACGGATTTCCTTTATGAGAACACTCACAAAGGAGGAAATTAATACCGGGAAAGTACCCGTGTTCCGGACGGATATCATGGAACTGATTAACCCGGGAACGAAAATGGAAGATGTGACCGATATGGTACAGGTAAATAATCGTTTATTGGTTTGTTCTGGTGATGCGGGAAGGATTTATAACATGGATTCCCGGACTTTTGATATTGAAGGCATGACTTCGTTTAAGGAACTATATCCGGGATGTGCTTTCGTGAAGTTTGCCGGGGTCTCTGCTAATAATAACATATATCTCGTATCACGTGACAGGCGGGGCTACGTGTATGATTATGTTTTAGATGAATTAATGCTGACAGAATATTTTAAAGATCTGGATGTTGATGCGGCAGTTTCGGTGGATCGGCCTGTGTTTGTAAATTATGAAACGTCCGTGTTTTATTCTCCCTCGCTCGGAGGGGTAACTAGCTCTTTAAACAGGTATGTTGATTTTAATATTTGGGGTATTTGTGCTGTTGGGAGTAGCGTGTACGTTATGGCTACTTATAAGGTCATGCCTTCCTATATTTATTTGTCCCAGACGACTTTTAGTTTAGGCAACCCGACAATTCTTCAATTCTATGATAGTCCGGTTTCACTAAAAGTTAACCGGAATTCATTGTTTGCCGGAAGTAAATCATATAGTTGCCTGTATTACACGTGTGAGGATGGTATATATTATTGGGATTTGAAGAAACAGTTGTCAACAACACCTGTTATTTCGATACCCGTGGGAATGGAAATTACTAGTTTATCGATGAACCCGGATGGGACATTGCTATATGTTGGTTTGCACGAAAAAGAAGGGACGGAAGCTTTGAAAGGGCATTTATATGTTTATGATGTGAAGACTTCTACTTTGATAAGTCAATACCATAATATTGCAGATAAACCTGTCGCAATTATTTATAAAGAACGAGCGTAGTAGAACAGGCAACATTAAAATTTGAAGAATAATTTGTAAGAATCTGATATGATGTTGAATACAATTATTAACTTTGCTGACAGCGTGTAAACGTATTTTATTTAATAATTAAAAAAATCAAGGGGCATGAAAAGAGTTTTTTTCTTTATTCAAATTTTATTTTTAATAGCTTTATTTTCCGGGGGTAACCGGGATATAGAGGCTGGTAATATGAAGATGTTTTCGCTACCTTCACAGGCTCGGGATCAAGCGTATTATTCGCAATTGGAACAGAGTGGTAATCGTTATACGAAAGATCATGTGTGGTTAAAAAATGGCGATGATCATATTCAAGTCGGGATTTCTTATTTCATGGTATCTGCAATTGGAAATGCAATTGTTTCTATTTCTCCTGCAAAGGCTGTAGATGAAACTTTTGTAAAGGGTGAATTGCTAGCAGAAATTGAAGGTGCAGATGGTTCTACAAAATTGTATGCGCCTTGTGCCGGAGTGGTTAAAGGGATTAATCCTATGATTGAAAATCCTTACGATATGCAACCTAATCAAGTTTGGGTGTATAAATGCCATTTGAAAAGAGATCAATTAGGAAATCTTATGAGTGAACAAGAGTATGCTCAAGCTATTCAATAGTGCATTTTCTTTTTAATGTTAGAGTTTGTCTATCTCCACTCTTCAGTTTACATCCTTTTCATATTTTGTCGTTATCCTTTCGTTATCTCTTCGTTCTTAGGAGCGGGTAGATAACGAGGGCATAACGAAGACATAACAACACATATGTAGGAGAAAGAGTGGAGATGGATAATTAGAAGTAATCAGAAAGATTTACCATCGATATTCTTCCCTGGATATTGCGCATAGTTGAGTTACAGCTGACTTAAAGCCGAGATAAAGCCGAGTTGAATCGTCTTTGCTGGTACGGGTTTCCTTGAGGTGTATTTTGGGGCAGGTGTTCATGCGCTTAAATGAGATAGAATATAGCTTTTTATTTATACTCCCTGTTTGTTTCCAAAAAGAGATATGTGCAGTCGATCGCAGAAGCGCCATCCATTCCGGATGCAATGTTCCAAAGTTTTAGGAATCGAGAGGTTTAATTCTTCGGGTGTGGCACCCATGGGCATTAACAAGATGTCTTCGTTTGTCCATCCATCTAGTTGCCTCAAAAGTGCTTGGATTTCGATCACGTCGTTTTCCCCGGAGTAAACGAATTTTAGTTGAAAGTCTTTTTTGTTTTCGCGTGCGTGCGTGATAAATGATTGTATGGCCGGGATGTTAATACGGGTATTGTTGTGGTGGTCCGCGTAAGGAGCGGGAGGAACAGAGCCGGATAATTTGGGGGAAAGACTAAAAAAGTCGATCATCTCGGCACACTCTTCTACATAAATCGTGGCGTTGGTTTCGACGGTCATGTGAAAATGGGGCTCTTTTTTTAATTGCATACACAATTCCCTGACTTTATCCGCTTGCAAGAAGGGTTCACCACCCGTGATCACGATATGATCTATGTTTCCCCGGTTGTGATCGATAATTTGCACGATTTCTCTTATGGGCAGGGAGAATGAATTCTCAACTTTAAAAGCGGCGTATGCCGTGTCACATTCGCAAGTATTCCCGGCCAGTGTTTTCCACGTGCAATGGAGATTACACCCGGCTAACCGGATAAACAAGGAAGGTATACCGTTTAATTTTCCCTCGCCCTGAATCGTTCCCGGCACGTGTAATCCAGAGGCGGGCAGTTCCTTTAGCAATTTACCGTCCTTGTCTTTCGTGATCGGGAAAATACCGTCCTTCGCCAAATGTAACATACATGAGCTTTTTAATTTTTATCTTTTAGTTTTTATCTTTTATCTCTTATCTTATTCCTTCCCACCACTGATCATCTTTCCATTCTTCCCGGATAGCTTCGGAAAAACGGATGTCATGAATGTTGAAGTTCACGAGTTGCAGGTCTTCCCGGAAAGCTTCGGCGTACCCGGTTGCTGTTTCATGTACCCGAACGGAAGAGAGCCGTACGTTTCCTTCCCCGTTTTTATGCTCCGTGTTTTGTAGGATTTTGTCGATCAGGTAAAGGAACAACAAAGCGTATCCTTCTGCAGAAGGGGAGACGGGGATTTCAGCCACCCGACGGTTGTATTTGTAGATAAAAGTCTTCAACTCGTCGGATTCTTCCTGCCACAGCGAGTAGGTATGGTCGAAACTATCCACGAGTTCCTTCACTTTATCCAGCAGCACGAAGTCTATCACCATATATCCCCGGTCCAGCTTGTCGGACGTGATAAATACTTCCACGATATACGAATGTCCATGAATGTTCTCCCGACAACGGTGTGAAGAACAATTCCGCACGATGTGTGCCCCTTCGAATTTGAATAACTTTCTGATTAACATTGATCAATTATTAAATTTTAGATCCTACTAATTTCTTGATTTTAGATTTTCCCCCACGAAGTCCACGCTTTTTCTACCGTAAATCGTAATTCATAAATCATAAATTAAATCGGTTTTTTCATTTTCAATTCTCCATTTTCAATAAGACAACGGGTCCTTTATTCCCGCCTCTTCAAATGCTTTTGCCCGGAGAAGGCAGCTATCGCAAGTACCGCAGGGTTTTTTGCCGCCGCGGTAACAAGTCCAGGTGAGGCTGTAATCAACTCCTAAACGATTCCCCAGACGTACTTCGTCGGCCTTGGTCATGTGCATGAAAGGGGCGTGAAGGGTGATCTTTTGTTTTTTCTCGGCGCCGAGAACGGTTCCCAAGTTTATAGTTTGTTCCATGGAGCGGATGAATTCTTCCCGGCAATCCACGTACCCGGAATAATCCACTTCGCTGACCCCGATAAAGATGTCGGTGATGTCAAGGGCGTCAGCGTAGGAGGCTGCCACGGAAAGAAATACCATGTTTCGGGCAGGAACGTACGTGTCCGGGATGGTAGTCCGGTTTATATCCCCGTCGTGAATGTCCATTTTCTCGTCCGTGAGAGAACAACCGTCCCATTGGTTCAGCATGATTTTCACGAATTTGTGTTCTTTTACCCCGGCTGCTTTTGCCACGGCTTTTGCCGCTTTTATCTCTTTATCGTGTTTTTGTCCGTACTCGAAGGTGATAGCATATAATTCATCAAATCCTTGCTCTCTGGCAACGTATAGAGCTGTCGTGGAGTCCAGCCCGCCGGATAATAAAACAAGCGCTTTCTTCATGATTTTCCTTTCTATTATTTTACGTGTGACAAAGGTAATATATTTCGGGTTACGATCAACAGGAAATGGAATGGGGGATAAATAAGACTTTTTGTCAGTTTTTTGTGCGTCGAGAATCTTGCCGTGTGGTATTAATCTCGTAAATTTAGGGATTCCTATTGCTATTTTTACTTATGTAAAACTTTTTTTGTTTACTTTTTTTTGTTCACTAATTAGCTCTTATTTCACCTATTTATTTTATATTTGCCAGATACTAATATTTGAAAATCGAAGAGTGTTCATCTTTTTAATGACTAATTCATATTTGATATGTTTGGAAAGAAAAAGAATGAAGATGACTCTGAAAAATTGATGAAAGTCAGTGCTGACAACCTGACAATGATAACAATAGGGACGATAGTGAAAGGGATAATCACTATTGCTGGAGGATTACATCTGGAGGGAACGTTAGAGGGAGACATTATTTGTAAAGGGAAAGTTGTGATTGGTCCACAAGGAAAAGTCAAGGGAAATGTGAACTGTGATACTGCGGTATTGTATGGTCTGTTGCAAGGAGATATTCGTGCAATGAATGAACTGTACATGAAATCCGGGTGCATGGTAAAAGGTGATGTTTACACGCGTAAGCTGGAAATAGAGCCGAATGCCGGATTCGATGGTGTTTGTAATACCACCGGGATGAATGTCCCCGTGAAGGACAAGAACACCAAAGTGGAAAAGGTCATGGTGGTGGAGGAGAAGTAGCCTTGGACTGGATTCTCTTAAAAATAAACTTTTAATTTTCTCCTGGTTTGGATGTACGATTTTACGACAAGTGAATGGTCGGTTGTTGAAATGTTTGCATAAATAGCTAATTGGCATATGTTTGATTATGTGTCGGTTGGGGTAAATTATAAAACACTATAAATTGAAATCTAAACAGATAGAAGATGAAACGAGAATTTTTAACACAGTTTATGGAGCGACTTATTGTCGAGTTGGAACGAGAGCAGCGAGATGGTACTGCTCATGTTTATCAGAGTACTTTGAAACGGTTGAAGAAATTTGCGAATGGGCGCGAAGTTAGTTTTAAGCAATTGACCCCGGAATGGTTATCTCAATTCGAGCGGAAACTGTTGGCCGACCAATTGAAGTGGAATTCCATTTCAACCTATATGCGGACGTTGAGATCCGTTTATAATCAAGCGGTTGAACGAGGGATTGCCTCTTATATACCCCGTCTTTTCAGTCGGGTACACACCGGGATTGATTGTCAGGTGAAAAGGGCTGTTTCCCCGGAGGTGATCTGTCGGTTGATGACAGATAAGAAGCCTCTGCCTGAACGGCTTTCTTTTACTCGGGATATGTTTGTCCTGCTGTTTTTGTTGCGGGGAATGCCCTTTGTCGATCTGGCATTCTTGCGTAAATGTGATTTGCAGGGAAACGTGGTTGTTTATCATCGGCACAAGACAAGACGAAAACTGACCGTTGTGGTTTGTCCCGAGGCGATGGCTATTATCGAGAAATATAAGGATATGTACCCTGATTCTCCCTATTTGCTTCCTATTATTCAGGACTCCAAGCAGGATGAATACCGGCAGTATTCCAAGATGTTACGCTTGCATAACTACCGGTTGCGACAAGTCGGGTATTTCCTGAAAATCAGGGAGCAGTTAAGTACTTACGTGGCTCGCCATACTTGGGCAACGACGGCATTACGACAGAATTATAATTCCAGCCTGATCTGTGATGCGATGGGGCATTCGTCGGTTAAGGTGACCGAGACTTATTTCCAGCGTTACCGGGAAGATGAGGTGAATCAATTAAATAATGCACTTGTGGCTTTTGTTCTATCCAAGAAAGTGTCGTATTGAGAATAATGTTAGGAATTATGTGATGTCAAGGAGGTAAATATCTGACAATTAGTCAGAAAAAAATCCGTTACTTTGTAGGTAACGGAATCTTTTAATGAGTGCAAATTTATATATATATTTTTATTATTTCAAATAATGCGACGATTATTTTTCAATAGATGATAAAATAATTCAATTTTTTTTGAGTAGTAGTTTTTTTGGAGACAAAAAAACTATTACCCACCTCGATTTTCTAAAAGATGGGCGGAGTTTAGATCGCTTTCCCCGGACTACAAAAATTCATTATATAAATAATAACCCGCCGAAAGACCCCTTTTTATTTGAAATTTTATGTTTTACCGTTACCTACAAAGTAACGGTAAATTTAAATAGTGTGTAGTAAAAATTTTTGATGACATTCTGTCAGATTTCAAATGTTAGGTAATTTTAAAGAATGGGTTATGAAAAAAAGATTTAGTTTATTATGGTCATTGCTCGCAATGGTAGTTGTGTGTGCTTGTTCAAAGAGTGGTGGTTCGGATTATCCGGATCCGGAAAAGGCCGGTTTAACGTTTCAAGTTACTTTTGACAAAACCGGTATGGAAGGAAGGGCTCCACAATCTACAGCAATTCCGGAAACTTCATGGGCAAATGTCAAGCAATTACAATTCTTATTGTATAATGCGTCCGGTCAGGTGGTTTATTCAACCATCGTGAATCCGTCAAGTGCGTTGACCACTTTCACGTACGTGGACGTACCGGTAGGTACCGGTTACACGTTAGTTGCTGTTGCCAACGTGAAAAGTTCTTCCGATGCAGTTACCACTTATATAGATGGAGGTACAACTCCAACTGAATGGACGATGTGGAATGTACGTCAGAAAACAATTCCGAATTTATTAGTCGAACATAAAGCGAGTGCTTTCCCGACATTTTGTTCAGCTAAACTGACTACTGCCGGTAATACTGCTTATACTGAGCCGTCGGAAATTTTTATGGGGGCTGCAACAAGTATTGATGTAACTGCTGGTGTTACTACTCCCGTGCCGGCTATTGCTCTGAAACGTGAAGTTGCGATGATGCGTGTTCGTTTGAATGTAAAAGATAGCGAGACGGATAATGAGAACACGGTTGATTTCACGAAGGATGCTTCTATCATGATTTACCGTTTGCCTGAAAACATGAAAGTTGGGGCTACAACTGCGGGAGGGGTGAGTGCAACGTCTATTGATGCCAATATATTGACAATAAAAGACGGAACTGTTTTCAACACGTCTAATCCGACTTCCGGATATGATCCGAAGGTTGTTTTGGGTGGTAATTTCACGATGTGGAGAGATGTTATCGTGTGGCCGAATAATGGAGGACGTACTATTAATGGTGCATCAACGGCAGAAGCATCAGTAGATCGCCAATACTTTATCGTTGTTTCCGGACGTGGTAAGGCTGGTCATATTTTGGCAAGCGGAGATGAAATGCTTACCGAGGGGCCTGTTTACTGGTCTGGTTTGATCAAGCAGAACTTTACGCCGAATACGATTCGTGAAGTGAATTTGACTTTACGTTCCGGGGGTACTACGGAAGTACCGACCAAACCTAGAGATGAGGGTGGTTTGACGATTGATGTTACTGCACCGGAAGCTTGGAGTAGTAATATCGTAGAATCAGCACTTACACTGTAAAAGAATTCCTTTTTATACACTCAAGATGATTTGCCTGGGAGCGGGATCCCCTGCTCCCGGGGAATCTGAAATAAGTGTAAAATCAACAAAAATATTAAATATGGGAAAGAACAGACTTCTCATAGTATTTACGGGTGTGATTATCCAACTCCTGCTTGCGTCATGTACTTATGATTATTTTAAAGATGAAACCAATTACCAGGTTTACGTACCCGAAGTGGTGGATAATAAGGTTAGTGACTGTCGTGTACTGGTTTATGACGAGACCGGAGTGTTGGTGGGAGCGCGTTACGAGGCTGCCCCATGGAAAGATCCCCGTATGAGAGCAGGGTTGTTTAGTTTCAGATTACCCCCTGGTGAATATAAGGTCTATTGTTATACGAATACAGATAGTCTTTCATTCGCAGATGAGCAACAACTGGAAACCTCTGCTTTTATGTTGAATAATAGCAGTTCCGGGGAGAATCATTACGTGCATCCTTCGGACGTGTTATTCCAGAAGTTTGTGCCTGTGATCGATCATCCGGGAGTTTTACGTACCGACACGGTAGAATTGGAACATTATACGGGACGGGTAACCGTGCGTTTTAAAAATTTTCCAGGCGACGTGTCTCGTATAGAAAACGTGCAATTGTTGGCAGAAGGGGTGTCCACCGTACAGTATTTGAAGCATGATACTATCGCTGGCCGACAGACTCAGGATGATCATATGTTTCATTTCGGAGAGTTACCGGCACAGATAACAGCTGATTATCTAGAGGTGGATCATCGTTATTTACCGTCTGTAGAAGGCGAATTTATGAGACTGAATTATACATTCCTGGATAGTGACGGTGTTGCCGTCAATCATTTACCGGTGGAAGTGAAAGATAAACTGACCGGGTTGCCACTCAGGCTATTGCATGGCCGACGAATCATTATTGAAATCGATTCTTACGTGGTGATCAAAGTTTCGATCGTGGGATGGAATGAAGATATTGAGAGTGGAGATACGAACATGGAATGATTTGATATTCATGAATAAAGAAAATAATATGAAACCAGTTGTACGATATATTTTACTTGTTTCCGTTTTACTTTGTTTATTTGGCGGGGTACGGGCGCAAAGTGTTAAGGTAAATGTACCTTTATGGTTGACCGGTTCACCTAATATCGGTTTTGAGTACACGTTAACGCGACAGCTCACGGTGAATGCCGAGGGGGCGTGGTTACCGTATATGTTTAAGAAGAATGAAGAAGTTTTTAGAGTGTTGATGGGATCTGCGGAATTACGATACTATTGGAACCCGCAAAATTTTTACACGAATGATTCATGGGATGGATTTTATATCGGTCCTTATGCCATGTATGGCACTTTTAATATCGGGTTGTTGAAACACAATGATCCGCTCCGGAGTTATCGCCGGAAAGGATGGGGGGTATCGGGAGGTATTACTTTCGGATACAAATATGCTTTTAACTCCCGTCTGGCGCTGGATATGAATATCGGTGTTGGATATGCTCATTTCCAGTATGATAAATATAAACTAGGAGGAGAATACGTGAATTTCCCGTTGGAACTCAAGAAGACCAAACAATGGATTGGTCCGACGAAGTTCGGCGTGAGTCTTACATACAATATATTCCGCTAGTGTTACAGATAAAATGTTGCTGAAAATGAGAAAAAAGAAGATACAAATTCTCTTGTCGGTTGCCGTGTTTCTTTTCCTGATGGATGGAGCGATTCCTGTGAAGGCGCAGGAACGTAAGCTGGGACGGGTGGAAAGACGGGCTGACCGTAATTTTGTAAGGCAGAAGTTTAATAAAGCGATGGCGCAGTATGAAACGGCTCTTAAAAAAGAAGAGAATGTGCAAAATCAAGCCGTTCTTCACTTGAAGATTGCGCGCTTGTATTTCATGGTACGGGATTATAGTTGGGCTATCGGACATTACGAGAAGGCGATGGAGCTGGAACGGAATTTGTTCCTCGTGGATGACGTGTGTGATTACATTGATGCGTTGCGTTTTCAAGGTCAGGCACGGAAAGCCGAGGCAATTTGCCTGAACAATGCCTATAAAGATCAGTATAGCAGGTACCAGCGTTACCAGAATACACTGGAGGCACTTGCCATGCGCCATTCCGTGCAGGAATTCCCCGGTTTCACGGCCAAACGACTGTCTTTGAACACGCCGAATGCCGAGTTCTGGATCGGGAATTACGGGGAACAACCTTTCTATGCCATTAGTTATAGTAAGTTTAACGATCCCGGAAAGTTATTTTTCCATCGTACTCACTATTACGAGTTGAAGGAGGTCGGGGAAAAGGTGATGTCGCAGAAATCACCGCGATATTCCGATTACTTCCGGAAGATTCCGGTGGATTTGCAGAATGGACCGGTAACGTTTTCTCCAGATATGCAGGTGATGGTGACCACGGTGATCGAGTACGATAAAAAGAATGTATCGGTGGAGATGGTGGACAAAAAACATCGTCCTTTCCGTACTAAATTGTATTATTCCGTGATCAAGAGCCAGAGTAAACGTTTTGGAAGGTACATCCCGGTTTTCCCGCAAGACCCGGAAAATTCGTACGCTCATCCTTACTTGTTTAATGACGGGAAGTCGTTGTTGTTCACTTCTGATATGCCGGGAGGATTTGGCGGGTTTGACTTGTACGTCGTTCATTGGGATGAAGAGACACAGGAGTGGGGAACCCCAATGAATTTGGGTGCGGATGTCAATACGGAAGGGAACGAGATTTTCCCCGTACTTTACGAAGGACGCCTTATTTTTTCCTCTAACGGGTTACCGGGTTTCGGGGGATATGACTTGTTCAATGCCGACTATGATCACGAAGGAGTAGTCCCGGGCAGTGTGCGTCATTTTCCTTATCCGGTGAATTCGGTTTTCAACGACTATTTTATGTGTCCGCTGGATTTGCGAACCGCTTATTTTGTCTCGGACCGGGAAATGGAGTCCCGGGATGACATTTATTATTTGCAAACCGAGGAAGATTTGGGGACTCAACAGGGTGATCCTCATTTTGGGATGAGCGAAGAAAGTGCGATTCTAGGCGGGGCTTTATTACTGAACGGGGCCACGGAATCGGTTACCAAGGAGACTATTTCAATAAAACGATATGCGCCGGAAGGTTTGCTAATGACTCTTTATTTTGATTTCGATTCAGATAAATTGACCCGAGAATCCATTCAATACCTAGAGCAGTTTATCAATGAAATGGGTTCCTATTATTTCTCTGAATTGAGGTTTGACGGTTTCGCTGACGAAATGGGTAGTGACAATTACAACTATGCCTTGTCAGCAAGAAGGGCAAAGAGTGTTGCCGAGTTTTTACGGGATCACGGTGTCAATGTGGATTTCAATATAAAGGCTCACGGTAAGGTGAGACTTTCTCCGGAGGAGATGAAGGAAGAAATGGGAAATCAAGCGGAGGGAAATGTTGACTGGATTCAGGTGAATCGTAGAGCGAGACGTGTTGAGATATATCATAAGAGGTAGAATTAAAAAGTAAACAATAATATGAAGAAGACGAGAATTCATAGAGTGTGGATATTGTTCCTGCTGAGCGTTGTCACTTGTTTACAGGTGAAGGCTCAGTATATGCCGGTGGTGTTTGATAAGGTGTATGGTGATAAGAATCAGATTCAACTGGTTTGTCCGTTGCCCGGCGATGAGGTTGCTTTAGTAGGTAAAGAAGGTCAAAAGTATAACCTGACATGGGTAGAACGGGAAGGTGGAGTCATTTTTTCGCTTCCATTGACAGGCTTTACTGCCGTGAACGAGATTGTGGAGTTGGATAACAGCCGGGTTTTGGTGGTTGGACAGTCCAGTGTACCGAATGTAAAAGGTAAAAAGGATAAAATTACTTTATGTGGACGTATCGTGGTGATTAATCGAGGCGGACGTATCGTTTCCGATATTTATGCCGGAGCTCAAGGAAGTAATTTCTTGAAAGGTATGTTGCTGCGGAGCGGGGCGTTCGTGGTGTCCGGTTCGGAACCGAAGGGTGCGGACGGTCGCCAGGGAATCCTGTTGAAACTGGATCCGACTGGTAGTGTGGTTTACCAGTATAAAAATGCCGGAGGTGGTTATTGTGACCAGTTTGCGGTGATGGGGAATTCGATTGAATATATTTGTGCGGCATTCTCAGCCGGAAAGGATAAAGAGCAAGCTCTCGTGGTTCGTCTGGATGATAAGGGTAAACCTTATTACATGACGACGATTCCGGCAAAACAGTTTGTTGTGACTGGGTTGAATGCCAATATTAATGACGGTTCGGTGCTTGTGATTGGTAATTCACCGACAGATGGGGGGATTATTTACAAGATTCGCCCGGAGGGGGACATCGTGTTCGCAAAGAATATGATTCCCGCCAACCAAGGGGCCGCTATGCTGGATCATCTTCAAGTAGCCCGTAATGGTAACATTCTGGTTGGAGGTAGCGGAAGTCAAGGATATTACGCTTTGTTGCGTAATGACGGAACAGCCTTGTATTCAGGTACGTCCAAGGGAAATGTGCGAGGAATCGGGATGAACCCGGCAACAGGGGAATCCGTGGTGACGACTTATGACATGAGCGGACGTAGAGGCACGTTTATACGTATTCATCCGACCGGAAAAGTGGAGTTCGAGCGTTCACTAGATGGTAATTTTGATAAAATGAAAGTGACCAACAGCGGGGAAATTTTATTGTTATCTTCTTCTGAAGGACGGGTTTGTATGTTTTCGTCCACGGGTGAAAAGGAGTTTGACCGTTACGTGACGGATAATAAACCGACAGCTTATCGTCAGGCATATACCTCTTCATCCGGGGAGTTACTTTTCTTGGGAATGGGAGGTCGTCTCGTGAAACTGGGACATGGTCTTTATGTTTCGGACGTGAAGATCACGAAACCGGTGAATGGAATTGCCACGGCTATTTTTACCGTAACTCTGACCGGATATGCCACGACGAAAGAAGGTGCGCCAATTCCGGTAAGTGTGGGATATGCTACCCAAGAGAAAACGGCTAATATTGCGAATAATTTTACACCGGTGAAAGGAAAGCTTTCGTTTACCCCGTCACGGGGAACGGCCGACCGTTATCTGGTAAAACAAGATATAGAGGTGTCCGTGAAAGCGAATAATCTGATCGAGGGAATGAAAGAGTTTGAACTTGTACTTTCGGATGCACAGCAAAGTTACTTGGTGAAACCCGTGGGTAAAGCGGTGATCGAGGATCAACAGGCTGTTGTGAAGCTAGTACGCACGGAACAGGGAGAAGAGGGAACAAAAGATATTTTATACGAGCTTGGATTGTTTAAACCGGATGGAACTCCTTTGACAAATTCGACGGGAGCCAATATCATCGTGGATGGTATTTACGGGGAAGGAACTGCAGATGCGCTTGATTTTGATATGGGATTAACTCCAAGAGTGATGTTTGCCAATGGCTCGCAGAAGTCATCCTTCTTGGTGAAAACGCTGGAGGATACTCGTTATGAATTGCCCAAGACAGTCGTGATAAACTTTAATAAAGTACATTGCCTGAGTGGTTCGAATGTGGCTTTTGAAGGAGAGTTGTTGAGTTGTAGCGGGGTGGTTGTCGATCAACCGGCACGTTTAATGATTGCTTCCCTTGGCGATCACAGATTGAATAATAATGTTGTATCGGGATTCTTCACGGTGTCTTTGGTGCGAGCTTCTGACGGGGCTTTGCTGACGAATGCTACCGGAAGTGATGTTATCGTGAATTGCGTGACGGTTCCTGATGCTTCAGCTAAAGAAGGTAAAGACTTTGTGTTTACGAATATGCATGATCTCCGCATCAGTGGTGACGGAAATCATAGTTCTGCGAACGTGTATGGTGTGGTGCTATATAGTACGGATGCAGCGGAAAAACAAGTGAAGTTGAAAATCAAGTCTGTAACTCAACCCACGGGTGCGCAACCGATCAGTGTTTCTGATGCAGAAGCTACGGCCGAGTTTACGATCCGTAAATAAACAAATTCTACTCCCTTTGGGGAGGTAGTGAATGAAAAAAGAGAATTATGGCAGGAAAATATATAAACATATTGTTAGCGGGGTTATTGACTATTCTCCTATTTGCTTGCTCGGACGACAGGGATTCCCTGTCCGGGCAAGCGAGCGGGGATCCTCTATTGACGTTCAATATGACGAGAGCGGGTGGGGATATCGTCGGTAACACGTTAGTCTATCTTTTTGATGGACAGGGAAGTGATGCTGGAAAGTTCAACCATAAGGTTCAGGAGGTAACTTACGGCCCGGATCGACTTTCGATGACTGTCGCTGCCGGGATGTGGAATATAGCTCTTGTGACTGCCAATACAGATTTTAGTGGTGGGTTGATACAACCTGTTCGCAGTGCTGCCCGCAAGGATTTGAAGATGTGGGAAACCCAGCTATCTGGAGGAACATTACCTTCTATGCCGGAATTACGCACGGCCAATATTGATGGGCAACAGGTTATTGGCGGACAAGATAATTCGGTTACAGGAACTACTATATTGTCACGAAACGTGGCTTTGGTAAAGGTGGTTATCGCTGATGCGGGAGGGTTGGATGTGAACGGGACTCATAATTTTGAACTGAAAGATGTTCCGACTACCTTGAATTGGGAGGGAGGATTGTTCCCGACGGCAAAGAGTCCTAGGGTGAGTAACACGCCAATGACCGGGACTTTCCGTGTTAAAGATAGTGTTTCATTACCGGGTCATCAACGTAGTGACACGTTGTATTTTGTCATTCCGGCTCATAAAGGGAACGATTATTTGACTGCTAATCCGAAAGATACGACGGAGAGCCACATGAAGGTAAGTGTTGATTTGGCTTGTGAGGGTGGAAGTCGTTTTCAAAAAACGGATGTGGTTATCCCGCGGGTTCCTCGTGTAAACGGTATACTGCTTGTACGTCTTCTAGTTGGTGGAAAGTTGGATGTGACGGCTGATGTTTTGGGATGGGAGGATGTTGAATTGAATGCCGACTTATCCCAAACTCAGCTTTACACGGACAAAGCTTCCGTGGGATTGTCACATAAGGATACGCTTTACGTGAATACGAATGCCTCGGATTTCTCTGTACAATCGCCGGGAGGGTGGATTACTTCCGTGAGGAAAATAGCTAATAACGGTGTCGAGATCACGGCTAATGTGGATACTTACGTGGATAACCAACCTCGTAGTTCTTATATTACGATTAAGGCGAATAATGTGACAAAGAGGATTCCCGTGACGCAAAGACCGGATGAAGGGACAATCAGCGTGAATAATAAACGATTGGTTTTCTGTCCGAATCTTCACGAGAACAGGCAGATTGAGATTACGAGTATCGGAGGGGACTGGAAATTTTTGACTACGAATCCTAGGAAAGCCACAGCGAATAAACAGAATGGTGTTGCGGGAAACAGTACAGTAAGCTTTACTCGTTCTTCTGTTGCTTACAACAAGACGTTGGACGAGGGACATCTTGTTTATGGAGATACGACGGTTATCGTTAAAAATATGATGACGCTTGATACGGATACGATACGATTGACGAATTGTTATATCTATGTTGATGATAATAATACGATTGCTGCGAAAGCTCCGGAAGGAGGAGCATCGAGTGCAGAGACTATTTCAGAGGATGTAATTGTATATGGTGGAGATAGGATAATTGAGAATTTTTCATCTCCTCAGAACTGGATTCGTAATATTTCCTGGGATTTTATTGGTCAGAAATTGACATTTACCACGGATCGTAACGTGGGAAATCCAGATCCGGAAGATGATGACGAACCTCGTTCGGGTAAGATGACATTCAGACATGCCACGTGTCCGGATTACGTGGTGACTGCTAATGTTTATCAAGATATATTGGTGACAATTCCTCCGTTCCATTTCTTTGTGGTGAAATTTACATGGAAGAATAATGATGTAGATATTGCAGTGGAATTTGCAGGTAATCACCTCACTAGTATTGGGGCGAATAATAGTACGTATGATAAAATACCGGTAGGTTATTCAATGCATAACCATAATAAAGGGAAAGCACCTGAGGTAATAGGCACTGCTGGTGGTACCAGTACGGGGAGGGTGTCTTTTGAGTATAGGGGACAAACCCTTTTACAGTGGGGTGGTGATGCGACAGGAGGACAAGGTGAAACAGTTTTCTTTAATGCTCCGGTATTGGAAGGGGATGTCAATTCTCCCCGGAAAATCAAACTTGATGTTTATGCCACATGGTATACTTCCGATCGGGCTCCAGATACAATGACATTAACGATGTATGCTTATAAAGGAGGCTCGATGCAGCCAAGTGGTACTAATTTCGTTCATGTTGGAGGGGAGACTGAGCCTTTGTATGACAAGGCGCATATTGTTATGATTACAACAACGAAAGGTGCAAGTAATTACAGTGCGACCACGGGAGGATATACTAAAGTTGCAACTATTACTTACGATCGTGTAAAACACTCGGCATCAATTAAAGTTTGGGCTGCTGTACCATAAAATACATGATGAAGGATAACTTTAGTATGAATAACGAAAATAGGATATAGGCATGAAAATAAAATATATAATAGGTATACTGATCATTTGGGGACTTATTTCGTGTTCCGATAGGGATGAGAATCAGGAGCCCACTTATGGTAAAGTGAACGTTGCTCTTTCGGTAACCTTGCCGGAGCCAGAAAACGTACATTCGCTTGCCCGTTCTTACACGGACAGCGAGATCAAGAATGTGGACGTGCTTGTGTTTGATGAGGAGGGTAAGTTCATGGAGCGGGTGAAAGTGGATGGAGGGGAGTTGACACCAAGTGGGACCGAAATTTCTTTCTCCATACGTTTGGATGCTACCTCAAAACGACGTGTCATTCATCTGGTGACTAACGGGCGTTCTCCTGATGGGGGGACGGATCGATTGAATTTTAATGATATTACTTCCGGTATGTTGGAGAGTGCAGCTATTCCCGCTTTGGGGACAACAGCGATGATTTTCGGAAGTTTGGAGGATCAAGTGATGCCTTTGATTATGTGGGGACGTGTTGAACTCCCGACAGGAATAAATATCGTAACGAAAGCTGATGGCGTGAAGTTATTGCGTGTTGCAGCTTGTGTACAGGTAAAGAAAGGTGTGGGCGATGCCACGAACGGTTTGAATGATTTTATCATTCAAAGTGTTACGGTGGATAAAGGATTTGATCGTGGTTACTTGACTCCCGCAAATTATTCAACAGTTGTTACTCCCGTGACGGGACGTCCTCTTTCCGGTAGTACTTTGAATTATGCAAATGGATGGTCTGACGGAGAAACTCCTTCTTTGTATATCTACGAGCGGAATTGTACTGTAGCTGATTATATGGGTGTGATTATTAAGGCCAAGTATAAAGGGAAAGAGGGGTATTATAAAGTGGTGATGGTAGATAATGGAGAGACACCTTTGAATGTCGTGCGGAATCATCGTTATATAATTACGGTGGTAAGCGTGAATGGTCCGGGATATACCAACGTGACGGATGCTATCAATTTTGCCCCGTCAAATGCCTTGAAGGTGGAGTTGACGGATGAAGATTCCGATTTCCCTTGTATCGTGGCTGACGCCCAACACCGGATGACGATGTCCAATAACGTGTTTAACTTGTACGGTAAAAACCAAACGACCTCTGTTGCTGACGGTATTGAAATTTGCACGGTATATTCAAGTCGTGGTATTACTCCTGTGGTAACGGGTGGGGCAACTTGGCTTACTAATTTACAAGTTCAATCGTTAGGGAGTAATAAATATAAGATTACAGGAGATTTTGCAGCAGCCTCTGCAGCTGTATCTACAATCTTGACATTAACTTGTGATAATTTGTCCCAGTTTGTTGATGTTAGTTGGAACCCGGAAATCTCAACCCTAAAAGATAGCGATTCGTATGTTTTGGATTTATTGAATGTTACAAATCATAACTGGACCATACAGATTATGAATCCGTCGTCTACTACCTGGTTGGCCTTGCATCCTACCGCCAGCTTGCCTGCTGCCTTCCCGGGTGTAGACGGTTTTTTATCGGAGCTTAATAGTAATTATTATACTCATGCTTATCTGCATATCGGTTTCGGAAGCAACAGAAGCGGAAGGGTGCAGATGAGTTCGGTTGTTGGCGGTAAGACAAAAGCGTGTAAAATAATTATTGTTCAATAAAATTCATATGTATATGGAACTGGAAGAGATATTGCAAAAGGAAAAACGGAATGAAGAATATATTTTTCTTTATCAGGAGGATGGAAATTGGTATGCCTACGAGCATTCTGCTTTTTATTGTTATTCTCTTCTGGGAATGTTCGATGTGGATTGGTTAACCAGTACTTCCGGAGTGGTAGAGAAAAGGATTATCCGGATACGTGTTAACAACTTGGATAGGCTTTTGTACACTTCCTCGTTACAATTAATCCGGAAGCAAAGTACCGAATGCGTGCTGATGTGTAAGATTTTGTGTGGAGGTTTTCATTATTGGCGAGGATTAATACAAATGAAATTTCAAGGATTGCAAAAAGAACGAATTTAAGATCTTCGTAGTTTACATAGTTGAGAGACTGGTTTCTATATAGTATAGGAATCGGTCCTTTTTTTGTCGGATCTTTTTATGGTGGAGAATGATTTTATTTTTATGATTCATAGGTTTGTTCATTTGAATTTCTAATTTTGTGATCGGATTGAAAATTGTATTCATGCCAGAAAAGGAAGAACAGTTCTTACAACGTATAAACACGAAACAGACAGAAGCATTTCGTGAATTGTTCAGCGAATTTTATAATTCGCTGGTTCTTTTCGCAATGGGATTTGTCGAGCAACAGGACGTGGCGGAGGATATTGTGCAGGAGGTGTTTATTGCCGTTTGGGAACGAGATGCTCGATATCCGACTTACAATGCTTTTCGTAGTTTCCTTTATAATTCGGTGAAGAATGCCAGTCTGAATCATCTGAAACATAAGAACGTGGAAGAGAAGTATCTTGCCTCATTGAATCTTGAGAATGAAGGGGATGATATTGATTTGAAAATGATGGAGGAAGAGTTGTATCGTCTGTTGTTTAAGACGATAGATGAACTTCCGGATAAATGTAGGAATATCTTTTTATTGCATTTGGAAGGAAAAGGAAACGAGGAGATTGCTCTTTTGTTGAATTTATCCATATTAACGGTTAAAACACAGAAAAAACGGGCCATGTCATATATTCGGGAACGTTTGGGACGGGTGTATTTCGTGATGATGTCTTTGGGAATAATCTGATTTTTTTATTTTGTAATGTATTGAGAATGAGTCGTCCGTAAAGAATGTTACTTTTGGGATGAAATTTCTTTTATTTTTTGTACCTCTCTTGAAATAGGTTGTTGTTCTAATTATAGAAAAGGATAAGCTATGGATGATTATAAATTTAGAATGGTTGAAATGATGCATCTTTATTTATCCGGGATGATTACGGATGAAGAAATGCAGGAATTGCAAAGATGGATGGATGTGGCACCAGAGAACCGGGCTATGTTTGATCGGATTTGTGAGGGAAAGGATATTTTATACAAGTACAGGATGTACAAAAAAATTGACCATAGAGTAGCTTACGAGCGTTGTGAAAAACGTGTCGGTATAAAGAGAAGGAGTATCTGGGTATGGTTGAAATACGCGGCGATGTTATTACTTCCCTTGGGGGCAATTTTCGTGATGTTAAGAAATAATGAACGAAAGCAACCGGTGGAGGTTGCTACCGTGGATATTCTTCCGGGGGAAACGAAGGCAACTTTGATTTTGGCGGATGGGAAGTCGATGGTTTTGCAACATGATACAGTCCGTGATATTGTCGTGAGCGAAGGGGTTAACGCAAAGAATTCCGGTGGTGGAATCGTGTATTTTGCGGATGGGAATAAGAGGGAAAATTTGCAATATAATGTGTTACAAACGCCGAGGGGAGGGGAATACCGGATTACCTTGGCTGATGGTTCAACGGTACAATTAAACTCTGCCACTCAATTAAAGTTCCCGGTGATGTTTGATAAGAAGAGAAGAGAGGTGTATTTGACGGGGGAAGCCTTTTTCGAAGTGAAAAAAGATGAAAAGCGTCCTTTTTACGTAATTGCTGATGGTGTGAGAATCCGAGTGTACGGGACGTCTTTTAACGTAAATACGCATGATCGAGAACGGGTGCAGACCGTATTGGTAGAAGGATCAATCGGTTTGAGTGCAGAGAATGGAGGACAAGAAATTCGGATGAAACCTTCACAATTAGGTGAATATAGACGAACGGATGCTTCCTTGAACGTGAAAAACGTGGATATTGAGCCTTATATTGCTTGGAAAGATGGTTTTTTTGTATTTGAGAATCAAACGATGGAGCAGATTATGAACACGCTTTCTTTGTGGTATGACGTGGATATTTTTTATACTAATGAACAATTAAAGGAGTTACACTTTACAGGTCACGTGAAACGTTACGAAAAGATTGATAATATTTTGAGGGCAATTAAAAGTGCGGTTGGTGTTACTTTTGCCGTGGAAGGAAAGGAAATCTGGATATCAAAATGAGGTAAGCAAAAAACCGGAATGAGTTCGAGCTGATTCCGGTCTAAACAAAGCAAATCAATAAAAGATGTTCGAGCATCTTTTATCATTAATACAAATTTTATTTCACAAAGTTATGAAAAAAAAACGGTTGTGTCCCCATCGTTGTGAACATGGGTGGCGAAAAAAATGGTTGATTATGAAATTGTACACGTTGTTTATGTTTGTATTTTCCTTTACTCTTGTAGCGAATACGCATGCACAGCAAGAGAAAGTGAATTTAGATTTAAAGAATGTATCTATTAAAGTTTTATTTGGGGAGATACAGAAGCAAACGGCTTTGTCTTTTGTATTTAACACGGAACAGACACAGGGACTGGAACGTGTTTCAGTGAAAGCGAAAGACGAAAGTGTGGAGAGTGTGTTAAAGCGAGTGTTAGCTAATACGGGATTAACTTATCGTTTTGAAGGGGATATTATTGTTATTCGTGAACAGTTAATGAACATGAACCAACAAGAAGAGAAGAAAGAGATCACGATTACCGGAAGAGTGACGGATGAGAAAAAAGAACCGATTCCTGGAGCAACAATCTTATTAAAAGGAACTTCTTTGGGTACGGCAACAAATGTTGATGGTAGTTATAAGTTGACGATTCCTGAAATGAAGGATTGCATTTTGGTGTTTTCGTTTGTCGGGATGCAGACGCAAGAGGTAAAATACGTGGGTAAAGACACGGTTCATGTGGTGATGGTGGCCCAGTTGGAAACATTAGATGATGTGGTTGTCACGGGTATTTTTAAGAAAAGTAAAGAAAGCTATACAGGAGCCGTGAGGGTTGTGACGGATAAGGAATTGAAGGAGTTTAAAGGTCGTAATTTGATAACAACATTGGCCAATATCGATCCGGCTTTCAATATGATTGCAAATAATGATTTGGGATCGAACCCTAATTCTTTGCCACAAGTGCAAATTCGTGGAGCGGCAAGTTTACCGAATATCGGGGAGTTACAGGATAATTCCAGTGCCGAGTTGAATACACCGTTAATTATTTTGGATGGTTTTGAGACAACTTTACAACGGATGATGGACTTGGACGAGAATGAAGTTTCTTCTATTACGATACTAAAAGACGGATCGGCAACGGCTCTTTACGGGTCCCGGGGAGCTAACGGGGTTATTGTAATCACGACGAGAGAGCCGGAACCCGGTAAGTTGAAATTCTATTACAAAGGAGAGTTGAATATCGAAACTCCGGATTTGAGTGATTATCATGTGCTGAACTCTCGTGACAAATTGCGTTTAGAAGAGTTGTCCGGTTATTATCATACAACAACTTTAGGACCAGAGTATGAGATTCAGTTTAAAGAATATTATAATGCCGTTTTAGCTCAAGTCGAAAAAGGCGTGGATACAGATTGGTTATCCATTCCTTTGCGTACAGGGGTCGGACATCGCCATAATATGAGAATCGAAGGAGGAGATAAGAGTTTTCGATATTCGCTTTCTCTGCAATATAATTTGACAGAAGGAGTCATGAAAGATTCAAAAAGAGAAAATTTTAACGGGGAAATAAATTTGCAGTATAAGCATCAAGAATTGATCTTCAATAACCGTCTATCGATAGGGTTGAATGGTGCAAAAAATTCTCCTTATGGTGCCTTTTCTGATTATGTGAAATTAAATCCTTACTGGAGTCCCTATGATGAGGATGGAAAGATCCGTCGTTATTTTGAACCTTATAACTGGGGATATTGGGCTAATTCGTCGGGCGTTGACACGGAAAAAGGGGTTCCTAATCCGTTGTATAACGCCACTTTGAAAACGTATGATAAGAGTAATTATACGAATATTACCAACAATTTCTCTATTGAATGGAGACCGATGGAGGCATTGACTGTTCAGGGACGTGTAGGTATTTCTTGGCAGATGAATGAATCCGACGTGTTTAAACCATCGACGCATTCCGACTTTGTTTCTTATACAGGGGATGATATTGCACGAAAAGGTAGTTATAAGTACGGAAATGGAAAGAACTTAAAATACGAGGCTAGTTTCATGGTGAATTTTAGAAAATTGTTTGCCGAGAAACATTTAGTATATGCTGGTTTGAATGCGGAACTTGATGAAACGACCGGGCGTTCGTATGCGTTTGGAGTAGAAGGTTTTTCTGACGAATCATTAGACTTTTTGTCGATGGCACTTCAGTATGAGAAAGATGGTAAACCTTCCGGTTCTGAGTCTAAATCTCGAAGAGTTGGTTTGGTTGGGAACGTGAACTATTCTTACGATAATCGTTATTATATAGATTTTAATGTTCGAACGAGAATGTAATTTAAACTGTGTCAGCAAAAAAATAAATGATTAATTTTGCTAACA